>JAEEGG010000550.1_pt1 | contig 118237 bp, 95 predicted proteins | sample 9134161 | NCBI WGS metagenome assembly JAEEGG01 (sample SAMN16246543, study PRJNA631951) | gut metagenome | biome: gut microbiome; feature: rumen; material: CR-attached | host: Bos | place: Iran: Karaj | collected 2018-10
GAATTGATAATCAGTCTGCGCCCTTCGTCCGTATAACCTAAGGAACGAACCATTGAGTTGGCACCCTGCACAAACAGCAGGAAAACCAGCAGTGCACCTAACAGTGATACCAGGAAACACCAGTAGTGCTGTAAGAAATCGTATGTCATAACTTTACTTTTAACTTTTCACTTTTCACTTTTCACTTCTCACTATACTCCGGTCCCTTTTTGATTTGCTTGAGCAGAATGTTGATTTCTACGCAGAGCATCAGGGTGAAAAGGAACAGGAAGAGGAAGAACGTTAGGGCAACGCTGAAGCTGTCGACATCGCTGACTGCTACCCACGTAGGCAGCATGTCTTGAATAGTCCAGGGTTGGCGTCCGAACTCAGCCACCAGCCAGCCACTCTCAGAGGCGATGTATGCCAGAGGAACCAGAACGATGGCCAGGATATAATGCCATTTGGGCAGAGCGGTGATGTTGTATTCGTCCGAAGCTGTTTCAGGAATGATGCAAAGAATAGCCAAAAGGCGACGTATCGTAATCGAGAGGAACGGAATCCGGAAGGCCAGAATGGCGATGAGGGCAAAGAACAGAATGAAGATACAGCCCAAACCCACCATGATGCGGAAAGACCAGAAGTTGACGGGTACGAAGGGCACGATGTCGTTCTTGTCCTTTACATATCCATAGCCGAAATACTTCATGTTGGCTTTGATAATCTGCAGTTGTTCGTTGAGCTCCGACTCGCTGGCTCCTTCCTTCTTCGCCTTGCGATAGGCTGCCAGTGCCGTGATAGCCTGCTTGCCTCGTGCTATCTTCTCGTCGACGGAGGGCTCTTGGGTGCCATCAGGCTTGGTATAGCCGTTCAGAATGTCGTTGATACCAGGCACGTAGCCATGAATATCGTTGGTGGCCATGAACGAAAGTGCGTATGGCATGTCAATCTTCAGCGGAGCAGCATCCTCGCCTTGATAGTTAGCCTGCTCGAAGGGATTTACCCAAGCTACAGCAGTCAGGCCGATGTCTGTTCCACCATTATACAAGGCCTCCATAGCAGCCAGCTTCATAGGTTGTACCTCAGCTACGCTCTGTGCCGACTTGTGGCCAGTCATGCCTGCTCCCAGCGAGGCAACGAGTCCTACGATAGCAGCGATTTTGATGCTCTCGACAGCCAATTTTGTCTCGCGCTTTTTCAACAGATACCAGCTGCAGACGGCTACCACGAAGACAGCGCCAACAATCCAGGCGGAGATGACGGTATGACAGAATTTGTCGATGGCAAAAGGCGAAAGAGCCACGTCAAAGAAGCTTACCATCTCGTTGCGCATGGTGTCAGGATTGAATTCGCAACCCGTAGGATACTGCATCCATGCGTTTGCCACGAGAATCCACCAGGCGCTGATGGTAGCGCCTAAGCCAGTCAGCCACGTGGCAGCCAGATGGAAGCCTGGCGACACCTTTTTCCATCCGAAGAACATGACAGCAACGAAGGTCGACTCCATGAAGAAAGCCAGAATACCTTCGACAGCCAGCGGTGCGCCAAAGATGTCGCCCACAAACCATGAGTAGTTCGACCAGTTGGTACCAAATTCGAATTCGAGGATGATACCTGTGGCAACACCCATGGCGAAATTGATGCCAAAAAGCTTTTGCCAAAATTGCGCTGTGTCGCGCCAGAAAGTGTTACGAGTGCGATACCAGATGGTTTCGCAAATACCCATGATGACTGCCAGTCCGAGGGTCAGCGGCACGAAGAGCCAGTGATAAATGGCTGTCAGTGCGAATTGCGCTCTTGCCCAGTCGATGGAGTTGGCGTCGATGTTAAGAAACAAATCGTTCATAGTGTAATTTATTTTAGAATTTTAGGTCTTTTTTTCTTTTCACGCACTACTTACGGACTAGCTCTGTCTATCATTTCTGTGGCGACGTAATCCGATTCTCCGCCTTCCTTGGCGTGCTGCTTCAGGAAATTGGGGAAAAAGAAGAGCTTCAAGACGACGAAGATGACGAACAACTTAATCAAGATGATAGCCCAGAGCGTTTTGCCTAAACGCATGTGGCGGAACCCGTCGTAATAGAGGTCGAAGACACGATACAGGAAGCTCTGTTTTTTCATCTGCATGTACTCGTTGCGTTAATAATTGTTGCAAATATAGTAAATAAATTCAAAACTCCAAACTTTTCTTTGTCATTTCATAGAAAAAACATATCTTTGCAGCTGATTTTTTAAAAAAGGAACTGTTTTATGAACAAAAAACTCATATCATTGCTGGCGGTAGTGATCGCTGTTCTCTTGATTGGAACGGTGTGGCTGGCCATTAGTCTGAATGAAGAAAAACAGGTGAACAGGGATATGCAGGAACTGGCCATGCTCGACAAAGTGGAGATGGAAAACGAGTATCAGCAGTTTGCAGCCCAATATGGTGAGATGAAGACGCGCATCAACAACGACTCCATCGTGGCACAATTGACTCGCGAGCAGTTGCGTACCCAGGAATTGCTGGAAGAACTGCGCAAGACCAAGGCTAATGATGCTGCAGAGATTACTCGTCTGAAGAAGGAACTGGCTACCGTCAGGGCTATTCTTCGTAGCTATGTGCTGCAGATCGACTCGCTGAACCGCCTGAATGCTGAGCTGACAGAAGAGAACACACGTGTGCGCTCTGAACTGGAAGCCAGCAATCAGCAGAACATGCAGTTGACATCGAGCAACCAGTCGCTCTCTGAGAAGGTGGCTATCGCTTCGCAGTTGAATGCTGCCAATATCGACATAATGATGTTGGTGAAGAACGGCAAGGAGCGCACCACACATCCTCACAAGATTGGCGCTGTAGGTCTGGTGAAGGCAACAGGTATGAAGGTGAAGTTTGTGCTGAGTCGTAACACGACAGCCCAGAACGGCATGCGAACCATTTATGTCCGCATCATCAATCCTTCTGGCGAGGTGATTCCTGGCGGAGGCAATTGTGTGGTGGATGGCAAGAATGTGGCTTGCACAGCACATGAAGAGATAGAATATACTGGCGAAGAGCGCCACATGAGTATGTTTGTCCCCAAGACCACGATGATGCCTGGGCGCTATGTCGTGCAGGTCATTGCTGATGGTCACGAGATTGGTTCACGAGGTATTGAATTGGAAAAGTAATATAACGAATATGTCAGCTAAATCACAACATAACAACATTTTGCTGGCCATCATTGGTTTTGTAACGATGGTGGTCATTGTGGCAGTTATCGGATTCTTTGCCTTTAGCAGAGAGAAAGAAGTGATACAAGGTCAGGTGGAAGTAACAGAATATCGTGTGTCCAGCAAGGTGCCTGGACGTATTCTGGAGATTCGCGTCAAGGAAGGCGATTTCGTCAATGTAGGCGATACATTGGCTATTCTCGATGCTCCTGAGGTTCGTGCCAAGATGGAACAGGCTCGGAGTGCAGAGAATGCTGCTGCTGCCCTTGAACAGAAAGCCCAGAATGGTGCTCGTCAGGAAGAAATACAGGGTGCTTTCCAACTGTATCAGCAGGCTAAGGCTGGTCTCGATATTGCAGAGAAGTCGTATAATCGTGTGCAGCGTCTGTTCGACGAGGGTGTGATGAGCGCCCAGAAGCGCGATGAGGCTTATGCCCAGTATAAAGCAATGGAGGCCCAGTGTAAGGCTGCTGAGAGTAAGTATAATATGGCCAAGAATGGTGCCCGTCAAGAGGACAAACAGGCAGCGATAGCTCAGATGGGCCGTGCCCGTGGTGCTGTTCAGGAGGTTAACTCCTATATCAACGAGACCATCCAGATAGCCCAGATGGAGGGTGAGGTCAGTGATATCTTCCCCAAGGTTGGTGAGCTTGTTGGTACTGGTTCTCCTATTATGAATATCTCTGTAATGAAAGATATGTGGGGCACGTTCAATGTTCGCGAAGACCAGTTGGGCGAATTGGCAGTAGGCAAGACATTCACCGCTTTTGTGCCTGCTTTCAACAAGGAAATCCAGATGAAGGTCTATTACATGAAGGATCAGGGTTCCTATGCTGTGTGGAAAGCCACCAAGTCGAGTGGTCAGTACGATTTGAAGACCTTCGAAGTGAAGGCTCGTCCCGTTGAGAAGTTGGAAGGACTGCGTCCTGGCATGAGTTTAGTCATCAAGCAGTAAATTGAAGTCGCTCCGTCTGATATATCATATCGCCTTGCGCGAGTGTGGCATTATCCGCCAGAATCCCATCTACCTGTTTTGCATGTTGGTGTTTCCGGTTGCGGTGATGCTGTTCTTTACTACGCTCATGCAGGACGGACAACCCATTGAGATGCCGATTGGTGTTGTCGATTTAGATAATACTTCTACCTCGCGCAATATCATCCGTCGTCTGGATGCTTTCCAGACCAGCCATGTGGTGGCCCGTTTCCCTAGCGAATATGAAGCACGTCAGGCTATTCAGACCAATCAGATCTACGCGTACCTTTATATACCAAAGGGAACGACAGAACAGTTGCTGGCGTCGCGACAGCCCAAGATTTCCTATTATTATTCGATGACCACGATGGTAGCAGGTGCCTTGCTCTATCGCGACCTGAAGACCATTTCCACGTTGGGCTCTGCTTCCGTTGGACAGGCGACGATGCGAGCAAAGGGTTTTACTGACGGACAAATCAAGGCTTTTCTGCAACCCATAGCCATTAATTTACATCAGATATCCAATACGACGACAGACTATAACGCTTATCTTTCTACGGTGATGGTACCTGGTGTCATGATGCTCTTTATTTTCCTGCTTACCGCTTATTCTATTGGTACGGAACTCAAATTCAACCGTTCCAAGGAATGGATGGAAATGGCGGATAATCGCATGGTGGTAGCACTGATGGGCAAGCTTCTGCCTCATGCCCTCGTGTTTCTCACGTTGGCGTTTGTCTATGCTGCCTACGTCTTTGGCTTTCTCCAGTTTCCTCATCCTGGTGGCGTGTGGAAAATCGTGCTCGTCTCTGTGTTGCAGGTGCTGGCACCCATGGGCTTTGGCATCTTTGCCTTTGGCCTGTTTCCTTCGTTGCGTATGTCTATGAGTATTTGTTCGCTCTGGGCTGTTCTCAGCTTCTCGATGGCAGGTTCCGCATTTCCTACGATGGGTATGGACGCACCGTTACAGTCGCTGGCGTGGCTGTTCCCCTTGCGTCATTACTATATGATATATCAGATATGCGTGCTCAACGACTTCCCATTGCTCGACGCCTGGTGGCATGTGGCTGCACTCTCAGCCTTCATCCTGTTGCCAGTCTGCTTGCTGGGTAAGATCAGAAACGCGATGTTAACTTACGTGTATATTCCTTAGACAGAAAGAAGATATGAGCCAAGAAGGACTGTTACATACCATCATAGAAGGCACTCGCGATGCTTGTCTCATCTGGCGCGACGAATTGCGACAGGTGTTCAAGGACGAGGGCGTGCTCATCTTCTTCATTCTGGTACCATTGGCTTATCCGCTGCTTTATTCGTGGATATATAACAATGAAGTAGTTCACGAGGTGCCTGTGGTGGTCATCGACGATTCCCATTCACAGCAGTCGCGCCAGTTTATCCGTATGTGCGATGCTTCGCCTGATGTGCGCATCGCCTATTACGCTTCTGATATGGATGAGGCCAAGATGCTGTTGGGACGTCAGTTGGTGAAGGCTGTCTATCGTATTCCTTCTGATTTTGCCGCCAAGTTGAACAGGATGGAGCAGGCGCATGTCAGCGTTTATTGCGACATGGGTTTGATGCTGACTTATAAGGCTGCCTATCAGACGGCTGTACTGGTGTCGCAGGAGATGAACAGCGAGATACAAGTCAAACTGTCTGGTCACTATACGGCTCGCGAGGAGCAGATACAAAAGCGTCCGCTGGACTACGACAGCATTCCTGTCTATAATCCTGCGGGTGGTTATGGCTCGTTCGTCCTTCCAGCTGTCTTGATGCTCATCCTGCAGCAGACGCTCGTGCTGGGTATCGGACTCTCTGCTGGTACTTCGCGAGAGTCGAACCGCTATCAGGACCTGGTACCAATCCAGAAGCACTATCATGGTACTTTCCGCATCGTGTTGGGCAAGTCGCTGTGCTACTTTATGATTTATGGTGTCATGGGTACGTGGCTTACCGTTGTAGTGCCTCGTTTGTTCCATTTCCCCTGCCTGGCTCAGTGGTTCGACTTGCTGATGCTCATGCTGCCCTATACGCTGGCCTGCATCTTCTTTGGCATCACCGTCAGTTGTCTGGTGCGCTATCGTGAGAATGTCATGTTGCTCATGGTGTTTGTCAGCGTTCCTCTGTTGTTCCTCAGCGGTGTATCGTGGCCTCAGAGCAATATTCCAGGCTTCTGGCAGAGTGTGTCGTGGCTCTTCCCCAGCACGTTTGGCATTCGGGCCTATGTCCGTATGAACTCAATGGGAGCCTCGTTGGGCGACGTGCTGACGGAGTATCGTATGCTGTGGGTTCATGTCTTTGTCTATTTCCTCATCGCCTCGTTGGTTTATCGCTATCAGATAGAACAGGCTCGTCTCCACGCCTTGGAGCGTTTGTATTTCCTGCGTCATAAGCGGGCTGAACGATTGGCTGAGGAACAGAAAGAATAAAAAAATTAAGCCCTTCGTGCAACTTTTTCGTTTCGGTTTACGTCAAACGGACAGAAACACTTAAAACGAAAAAGAAAATGAAAACGAAGATTCAGATTTTAGCAATGTTGGCAGTCCTGATAGGAACTGCTTCGTGTACTAGTTGCAGAGTAAATACTTGGAAGGTTAGCGTGGCGACCGCAGAGGAACAGCGCGACTTGCGTGGCTTTGAACGTATCGAACTGCTGGGGTCGCTCGATGTCAGATATCAGCAGGCCGACTCGTTCTCTGTGGTTGTTAAAGCCCCTTCGAAATATTTGGACGACGTGGAGACCTGTGTGGACAGTAACCGGCTGATAGTCAGAATGAAAGGCGATGGCAAGATTATCCATTTTGGCGTTTCTGATGGCGATCACGTCACCGTCTATGTCACCTCTCCTGACTTGATTGGTGTCGACCTGCGTGGCTCAGGCGACTTCTCTTGCGAGAACCATCTGGATACTGACCAGCTGGACATCAGGCTTAACGGCTCTGGCGATATCGACTTCGACGACGTTATCTGCGATGCTGTCAATGTCGAAGTGGTGGGCTCTGGTGATGTCAAGGTGAAGAATATCGAAACGCAGGCGGCTAATCTCTCGCTTGTTGGTTCAGGCGATATCAAGATGGCGTTCCAGCGTTCAGGCAAGGTGAATGTCAGCGTGGTGGGCTCAGGTGATATCGAACTGTCAGGCGAAGTACATGCTATGGAGCAGACAAAGCGAGGCTCTGGCGATATCGAGACAGGAAAACTAATTGTAAGATAAAAAAACGGGTTGGTGTGCAAAAAAAAACTAAGGCTGTCTCACGACAGCCTTAATTCCGTTTTCTAACTAACTTATTATCAACTATTCATTACTCATTCTGAATTTTTCTGCTGCAAAGGTAAGCATTATATTTGGTATAAATGCTGTTTTTTCGTTAAAAAAACACGTAAACGTTTGCGATTTCACAAAATTTTTGTACCTTTGCCTTAGTTTTTGATATCTAGCTTATGAACAACAAGAAGTTACATCGCACATCCTTGAAGGATCTGGCTCAGGAATTGGGTGTCAGCATCGCTACTGTCAGCCGTGCCCTACGTAACTCACCTGAGATTGGAAAAGAGATGCAACAGCGCGTCAAGGATTTGGCTAAAAAACTGAATTATCGCCCTAACCCCTTTGCTCAAAGCCTGCGTAAGGAGGCTCCCAAAATTATTGGTGTCGTTGTACCTAATCTCGTTACTCATTACTATGCTGCTGTGCTCGATGGTATCGAGGACGAGGCAAGCAGAAATGGCTATAGCATCATCAGCGCCAATAGCCATGAGAGTTGTGAGGCTGAAATGAAGGCTGTCGACAACTTCATCGGACTTCACGTAGAGGGCATCATTGCCTGTCTGGCTCAGACCACGACGGACTATCGTCACTTCGAGGAGATAGCCGAAATGGGCATTCCCTTGGTGTTCTTTGGTCGCACCTGTCTGTCAGACCGTTTCTCGAGTGTCACAGCTAATGGCGACGAGGCAGCACAGTTGGCCACACAGCACTTGATAGATACAGGTAGCAAGCGTATTGCTTTTATTGGTGGTCCTAACCATCTTGATATGGTGAAGCGTCGCAAGCACGGCTATCTCGAGGCATTGCGCGAGAACCGCATGCCCATCGAGCGCGAACTCGTGGTATGCGATATGATCGACTATCAGACGGCTCTTAAAAACACCATTCAGCTGTTGCTGAGCGAAAACCGCCCTGATGCCATTGTTGCCTTCAACGATATCATCACTTTTGCTGCTATGACAGCTATCAAAGAGTGTGGATTGCGCATTCCTGAGGATGTAGCTCTCATTGGATTTACTGACGATGTCCATGCTGCTTACGTCACACCACGCATGTCAGCCATCGAGGACCAGTCGCACGAAATGGGCGTCACAGCCTGCAAACTCCTGCTGCGCAATATTGCTGGCGACAATAAGGTGTACAAGAAAATAGTGCCTCAACAGTTGACGATTCGCGATACTTCCGCTAAAATTTTGCGCGAAAAATTGTGATCCACTCGATGATGAGTCATAAATCATCTCCCCTTCTCCCGTAATTGGCCTCAAATGCCGATATATAAAGGGCTGAGGGCTCGTCAACGGGAGTAGGGGATGTGTTTCTTGAAAATGTCTTCATTTCATGGTATTCCTGCATATCCATGCAGAAAATGCATAAATACTCGATTTCTCAACCCCTTCAGAGTTTACCGGCACTAAACTGGTAGTTTACCGTAACTAAACCCATAGTTTGCTTACTTCAAACTACCCGTTTGCTACGTCCAATCTATATGTGTATATACATGCAAGTGGCAAATAAGGGGTACTTATCAATCATTAACCCTAGGTTTTTTTTCAATACTCCGTCCTTATTTTATATTTTTTCCTTACTTTTGCAAATTTAGAATCCCTTGATAAAGGATGGCTATAATGTAGGGATACATAAAAAAAAACAAAAATTTTTGCCCCCCTATGAACGTCGTTTGCTAAATTTTTCTTATCTTTGCAAACGTCAAGGTTTAAAATCTATAGAGATGAGCGATAAGAAACATGATGATTTAGTCTGTGAACCCGCTGCCGTTACTTATGGTATGAGCGATGAACTGCGTAGTAGTAGTCTTCTAAGTGAGGTTGGTAGATTAAGCAGAAAAGACAAAGAATTTCTGGTAAAATACATTTACGAGACAGAAGAAACTGAACTCGAAGCTTTTGATGCGTTTAATGATGACCTGCAGCCTTACACAATAGAGGAACTTAATGCGCGAATTGATGAAGCCGAGGATGAAATGGAACGTGGTGAAGGAAAATCGTTCCAGGAAATGATGGAAGGTTTCAAAAAAGAACTTCTATGGCTCAGGTAAAGTGGCAGAAAAGAGCTGAAAAGGAGCTCTATAGATATCTTGTTAAGGGGTTTATAGATTTTGGTGAAACTACGGCTAACTCGAGCACGTCATATTATTAGTCGATTCAAGCTTATTTATTATTACGATGCTGTTAATGATATAGTACACGTTGCTGATATTTGGGACACAAGCCGAGATCCTGTTAAATTGGCTAAAAGAATAAGGTAACATTGGAAGTCCACACGGACTTCCAATGTCGTTTATAAAACAAGTTGTATGAAGTCTTTGACAAAAAAATAAAGGATAAAGGTGCTTGAATTGAGTTTTTTTACTTACTTTTGCAAAAAATACAGCTCACAATGAACGTCGTTTGCTAAATTTTTCTTATCTTTGCAACGTGGCGGATAATCCGTCGCAGACATGACATAGGAAGCGTTTAGCTTTTTCCAAACTGATGAACTTGGACACTCATCTGGAAAAATGGAAAGGTCGTGACGTTCTTCCCTTGGTTATGTAAGTATAGGTATATCCTTACTACATACAAGGGTGTGAGCTGTTTCTAATCTTTTTTCCGGGCAGTCCAAGGCCTATCAGTTAGATTAGGTGATAGGCTCACACTTCTTTGTGTCTCATTTAATTAAGGATTATAAAAAACGTAGCTTATGGATTTGATGAAACTAAAAATTTTGAATTTATTGCATTGTTGCAATAAGATTCTACCTTTTGTTTTTTTTGTTATTGCAACAATGGCAATGGCGCAGAAGAAGCCAACTATTATGATCTTGCCAAGTGACAATTGGTGTGAGATGCGGTATTTTATGACCACTTATGATAATCAGGGAACAAAGGTAAAGACTCCAGATTACCAATTGGCATTCCAACAAGATACGGAAATAGGACCTGTTATTAGTAAGATAGGTGGTTTGCTAACGTCATTAGATTATAGTATAAAAGACGCAGAGCAAGAAATTAAGAACATTAATCTAAGAACAGCAGAAGACAATGTTACTTATAGCAAGAGTAGTAGTGCATCACTTGTAGAAAGTCCATTAGATATTCTGAAAAGAAGAATAAAATCGGATGTACTCATTCAAATTTCATGGCAAATGAACAGAGAGGCTTTTGGACGTTCTATTACCTTTAATTTGGAGGCATTCGATACATATACTAGTAAAAGAATTGCTTCATCAACAGGAACAACTTCGCCATCTTCCAATCCTATTCCTATCATTTTAGAACAAGCAGTGAAAGATCGAATTGCTGAATTTGATGCACTAATGATGAAATGGTACCAAGACCAAGAAGCAAGTGGCAGAGAGATTATTTTGACGATACGTTGTTGGGATAATTGGGAAAACGATTTAGAAACAGAATATAATGGAGAGGAATTAACTGATTGTATTCAAAACTGGTTGAAGACCCATGCTGTAGCAGGAAGTTATAACCTCAGTGATGGAACAGAGTCATTTGCTCAGTTCGAGCAAGTAAGGATCCCTTTGTTAGACGAACGAGGCAACGCTCTTGATGCTCGTGGCTTTGCGACTCAATTACGTAAGTATTTGAATAAACCACCTTTCAATATTACATCAAAAGTAATGCAGCGTGGTTTAGGTGAAGCAATAATTGTATTAGGAGAAAAGTAAAGATGAAGAAAGTTCTTATTGTTTTATTGGTTTTCGTTTTGAATGTTTGTCCGATATGTGCTCAAACAGATCAAATATATATCAGCGTGGTGCAACCAAACAGAAAAGAAATTTCAGAAGAGGTAGGAAAGCAATTGGAGCGTAAGATGGTTCAATTGCTGACTGCTAATGGAATCTCATCAATTGATAATAACAATCGTTTTGTTATTACTGCCAAGGCTGATGTTACGTCTAAAGATATTATTGCGTCAACTCCTCAAAGAGTTTCAGAAAAGATAGATATTACTCTCCTAATTGGTGATATAGTTGAGAATAAAGTTTTTGAGACGATAACATTGCCACTTATCGGAATCGGTATCAATGAAAACAAAGCTTATATTGCTGCTATTAATCAGATTAGGCCGCAGAATAAGGAATTAGTGGATTTTCTTGCCAGAGCGAAAGAAAAGATTGTAAACTATTATTCTGTAAGATGTGCGCAAATCATTACTCAGGCACGACAACTAGCAAGCAATAATGAATACGATGAAGCAATCTATCAGTTGATGCAGGTGCCAGACATCTGTGATTGCTCAAAAGAATGTCAGGAGTTGATGATAGAATATACGATGAAAAGGAATAATGCTATTGCCGCTCAGTTATTAAATGAAGCAAAAGCAAGATGGGCAGCATCGCCTACATCTGAGGGAGCATCTGTCGTCGCTGATATTCTATCTCAAATTCCTGTAGGCACAGATAGTCAATCAAAAGTAGAATCTCTTATTGCAGCCATCAATCAGAAACTTCGTCAGGATGAGAAGCGTCAGTGGGATTTTAAGATGAAACAATATAATGATGCTCAAGCAAAGGAACAACGTGAATATCAGTTAAGAGTGAAACAATATATGGCAGACAACAGGCTCCGAGAAAAACGTCTTGAAGCTGATATACAACAAAAGAGAAGCGAATTCGAAGCAAGACAACGACAACATGCAGAAGAGCAGATTACGCGAAGAAAATGGATAGAAGCGGCTCAGGCAGTAGGTCTTAGATATGCTAACAATTTGCATAAGCCAATAAATAATAATGAAAATGTAATGTCATGGTAAGATTATTGAAACTATGTATCATGTTTGGGATATTCGCTGTTTGGGTACATAATGCCAGTGCACAAGGATATGACCAAGAGCGGATACAATTAGCAAACTTCATTGAGCGTATGTATAAAAATGCACCTTTTGATGGCTGTCGTATCGTTGATGACTATGACAACAGTTACTTATTGTCTGTTGTCGCATTGGACAAATCAAAATACAAGACGCCTCAGATTATGAATCGTGTGGCAGAAGTGAAGTCTCAGCGCAATGCCGGCGAATTCTTCAACGGAAGTCAGAGCTATACTGAGATGACAATTAAAACGCCAAAAGGTGAGGAACATGAATCCGACATGACAGAAGTCTATGAACTTATTCGTGTTAATTCAATTGGCTATGTTAAGCAGATGCAATTGCTGACATCATTTGAAGACAACGTAGGAATGCAAGTGTTTGTGTATTCTAAAAAGGTAGATAATGGTAACGTAAAACAATAACATTATGAAAAAGTATTTTTTATTCTTGGTATTAGCAATAGTTGTTCCTAGCGGAATAATGGCGCAGAATTGGTTAAATAGAATAGCCAATGATTATCGTCAACGAAGTCAGCAACGAACTACTCAACGCAACTATAATCAAAGAAGCTATCAAAACAGTCGGAGAAATGATAGGCAAGTGGAGGCATACCAACAAGGGAGAGAATCCCAACAACGTAATAATTATCAACAGCAAAATTTTAATACTGAAAGAGTTTCATCCTCGAATAATGTAAGTTCATCAAATATTAACAATCAATTACAGGGTAATGACAAAGTTGTAACCCTTGTTACAAGTGGATCAGGGAGCACCAAAGAAGAAGCTACTCGTAATGCTTTAAGAAATGCTATAGAACAAACGTTTGGTACATTTGTGTCTTCCAATACTGAAGTATTGAATGATGAGTTGATAAAGGACGAAATTATATCTGTAACTTCAGGCAATATAGAGAAATATTCACTCATCTCATCTGATAATACTATCGAAGGGAAAACAACAGTTATAGTGAAAGCCATTGTTTCGATAGGAAAGCTGGTTCAATATGCTCAAAGCAAAGGAACTTCTGTAGAATTAGCGGGCGCAACTTTTGCCATGAATATGAAGATACGAAAAATGGAAACCAATAATGAGTATCAAGCATTATTAATGCTACGAAAACAAATGTGTCAAATTGCAAAGAAGGGTATTTATGATTATAACGTAACGACAGAAGAGCCTTCGTTAAAAAATTATTATTGTAGATACCCTGGAAATATGTCTGATAGTCAAATAAAACAATATAATAATTCATATAAAGTCGAAATTAGGATAGATTATATTCCAAATAATAATGCAAAAGCACTCATTGAGTGTATAATCAGAACATTAAAAGGAATAGCCATACCTCTCTCAGAAGTAGAATCTTATAAGAAAGCAGGGTTGCCTGTTTATAAAGTAAGTGATGATATTTATCTTAGAAATAATCCTTTTACTGCTGATTCGAAAAGACTAATGCCTTTTGAACTATTGATGTTAATCAAAACATTAGCAGCATGTAGTTTTAATTTGACAGATAATTTGGGGAATAATATTTTTCCTGTTATGGATAATGAACAACAAGATAGCTATACTATTGCCAAAGAATTGAATCATACTTTTTCTGTCAGAGATAAACATATACCAGAACTAATTGGGGGACATGCTTTTGGCATCTTTCGTAACAATTATAATACAGATAGTCGGCAGTATTGGTATCAATCATTATATCTAGAAACGGCAAATTTCCATATATTATTTCTTCTTCATTATACAGAAAACGAATTGTCTAATTTGTCAACAATCAATGTTTCCTATAATAGATCCTTGATGGAATCATTTATAAATAAATATGAAAATGACGGATTTCGATTGTCGAATTAAAGTGTTTGAAAATAGGATATGTTATTAGTTCAATAAAATAGTTTTAGTTTTTTAGCAATTATAGACAAATGAATATGAAACATTATTTTAAATACAAAAGTCTAAAAGGAGATAGTTTCAAGTATTTTGTGAAAATGCTTGTAGAAAGTAAGATGTATGCAGCCAAGTTTAGTGAACTAAATGATCCTATGGAAGGTGCATATTTGTCTGATGAAGAAGTGAAAGGATACTTCAACATAAAAGAGGATCAAAGAATAATATCTTTGATAAAGAAAAACGGACAAGAAATGCCTTGCAACATGCTTATGTGGAGTCACTATAGTGACGAGCATAAAGGCTGTTGCATTGAATTCCATTTCGTAAACAAAGAAGATGAAGAAGAAACACTTCCTATAGAATATGTTGAAAAGATAAAAGCAGAGGGAGTTAATTCCATTCAGAAAATACTTCGGCGAAAATTTATTGATTGGAAGTATGAACAAGAGGTCAGGTATATAGGCTCTGAAAAGTTAGTTTCCATTGAGATTGATAGAATATATTTAGGAATGAGAATTGACAATATGTATGGTAATGATACTTCAGAAGAAGTATTTTTACGTGAACTTATCAACAGAATCAATCCCAAGAGTGATGGTGTAAAAATGTGTGCAGAGGATTTTGATGGCCATCATCTTGATACGCTTAAAGACTGAAGGATTTATGATGGTTATCGGAACCGGAATCGATAACTATACTCAGAAAGAAGATTTATTTGTATAACTAAATAGTAAAAGAATTATGAAAAAGAATTTATTTAGTATGCCTATAGTGGCAACAGTCGTGATGGTGAACGTGTTCTGTTCAAGTGGAAATAAAGGAAACGCTGGTCAAGACCAGACAGGCACTGATAGTGTCGCTGTAAAAACAACGGAATTTGATCAAGTTGCCGCAAAAGCCTTTTTGGAAAATATGTATAAAGATTTCTTTGAACCTTGGAATGAAGACAGAGAAGATAAAGTCTATTTAAGCAAGTTTTTTACGAGTGAAGCTATGAGGAAATTTTATGTTGAGTCTGATTATGAAGAAGGCGAATTCTTTTATTGTACGGATTTTTTGGTCCATGGAGATCTATCTGGGAGTGCATCTCCTGACTATGGTAACAAGGTCGTCTCCCGAACAATAGAACCAGAAAGCGATGGATGGTTCTTAGTGACTAACATTTGGGATGTAATAAAAGAACCAGTGAAAGTCCGTTTGCAAGTAAAGAATGTCAATGGATCGTATAAAGTTGTAGATATCAGCGCTGATAATAATTCTTTACTTACTATGAAAACCGTTATTGACCTTTACAAGAGCAAAAACAAGAAACATATACAGCAAGTATTGGTGGAGAATGGGTATTCTTTGTTCAAGTCAGAAAGTAACGCCGAATATTGGACAAAAAATGCATCACTGAAAGCTGTTAAAACTAATGACGGAAATACAGTCTATGACCCGATAGTAAAGAGAGGTGGCAGTGTTTGTATCTTTGGGAATGAGGATATTTCCATATCAGTATCGGTGTATTCTGATGAAGATTTTAACAAATGGGAAGAACAAGTGCGAGAATTGGGTTATAAAGAGGGAAAATATGGTGATGACCTTCGCGAAGTAGATGGTTGGACGGCACTTGGCGCTTATGGCAATCTTTGCAAACTATTTGAAGATAGTAAAGGAAATAGTATTGAATTTATGAAAAATGGTGATGGACATCCTGGTTATGAAATTTATGACATATATACAGTAAGCGAAGGTAAGTAAATAAATTAGTACTGGTGCGATAAAATCGCGTTCAGTTTTACATATCATCAAAAGAGACAATTCCGTGAGATTATGATTGAAACTGACCGAGATGTTTGTGAGTAATAGGTACAGTCTCCAGTCATCGTGGTTTGAGGAGTAATTAATTATAAGGGTGGACAGTTTTCCACCCTTTTTCTTCTTTTTGTCCAAAGTATAAGTGATAGTCCACACAACTTGAAGAAGAAAAAGTGGTTTTTCTTGTTTTCATGCATTTCTTGCCGTAACTTTGCATCAGAAACAAGAACAAAGAGTTGTTCAGTCAGACATAAAAATAGTTTTTTCATAGCATATCGTTTAGTTAATAGTTAGTTGTCTTTTTCATTTGATTATGGTTTTTGGTTAGTAAAAAACATATAGGGCTCGCAGGGAATGCGGGTCCTGTGTGCGTTAAAGAGGAGAGGCTGGCTGGTTGATACTCTGTTTTGATGACAAACAGGGGTGTGGAGCGTCTTATAAGTAAAACTTATAAATGCTAAAACAATGATTCATGTAATTTGTGTACACACGGCGATGGCTTTGGTGGAGCCATTGACCAAGATTTTTGCAGAACTGATGCCTGAGGTGAATGTCAACCATATTGCTGACTCATCGCTGATTAAGGAGGTGATTGCCAATAACGAGGTGACACCAGCTGTTCGTCGTCGATTGTTGGCTTACTATAATGCAGCTGCTGATGCGGGTGCTGATGTGGTGTTCAACACTTGTTCGAGTGTGGGCGATGTGGCTGATTATGGCAACACATACGCTCGCATTCCTGTGTTCCGTATCGACCAGCCTATGGCAGCTCAGGCTGTACAGAATTACAAGCGCATAGGCGTGATATCGACATTGCCAACGACGCTCGATCCTACTTGTCGCTTGCTGCAGAACGAGGCTAAGAAAGCGGGCAGAGAGGTGACGCTGGTGGAGGGACTGGCTGATGGCGCCTTTGCTGCTGGACAGAGTGGCGATGGTGAGACACACGACAGACTGATAGCTGAGGCTGCTCAGCGTATAGCCAACGATGTGGATATGTTTGTGTTGGCTCAGGGCTCGATGGCCCGTATGGAACAGCGACTCTCTGAATTGACAGGCAAACCTGTGCTCTCAAGCCCAATCTTAGGTGTGAAGGGATTGCGTAAGTTCTTAGGACTATGAAGCGTAAAAACGTGATTCTGACCATGCTCGTCATTCTGGGCATGGTGACCTTTCTGGACAGAATCAATATCAGCGTAGCAGGGTCGAGTATCATGCACGACCTCAATCTGTCGCCATCGGAGTGGGGTTGGGTGCAGAGCGCCTTCATCCTCTCTTATGGCTTGATGCAGATTCCAATGGGTGCAATGGGCGACAGGTTCGGACATCGTAAGATCCTGTCGCTCATCGTGTTATGGTGGTCGCTGTTTACTGCCTTTACAGGTTTGGCAGGAGGACTGGCCTCGCTATTGGTCATCCGCTTTATGTTTGGCATAGGAGAGGCTGGTTCGTCGCCTTGTTCGACAGGTGTAATAAGCCGATGGTTCGAGAAGGACGAGGTGGGCAAGGCACAGGGTTATGTGTGGGCAGCCTCTCGAATGGGAGGAGCCTTGACCCCCTTTGTGGTCATTCCTGTGATGATGTCAGTAGGGTGGCGCTCTGCCTTCTATCTGTTAGGTGCACTGGGCATCGTATGGGCAATAGTATGGTATTTCTACTATCGCGATACGGAGATTGGTCCAACGCATAAGGTGGAGCGACTGAAGCATGGTATGCAGGAAGGCATCTGGAAGGATATTCTCAGAAACAAGCAGTTCTGGCTTATCTGTGGCATGTATTTCTTCTATGCCTTTGGTTCGTGGTTCTTCTTCTCGTGGTTCCCAACGTTTATGGAACTGGGGCGTGGCTTTGATAAGACAGAGTTGACATACGCAGTGGCTGTACCTTTTATCATGAGTATGATAGGCAATATTGCTGGAGGACACTTGACAGACAGACTGACACGACGCTATGGCATTAAGGTAGGACGTAAAGCTCTGGGTTCTACATCGTTAGCAATATCAGCAGTATGTATGTTCCTCGCAGCATTCATCCCAGGCAAGATGGCTGTATTCGTATTCCTGTCGCTGTGCTTTGGCATCTTCGACCTGATGTTGCCCTCTGCTTGGGCTTTGTGTATCGACCTGGGTAAACGCCATGCAGGAACCATCAGCGGAGCTATGAACACCGCTGGTAACATAGGAGGATTCTGTTGTGGTATCTTGTTTGGTGAGCTGGTGCAACAGTCAGGCAACTACAATCTGCCTCTCTACATGATAGCTGTGATGCTGATTGTGAGTGCTGTGCTCTTTGTCTTCATCAATCCTGAGAAGCCGATAATTTCTGATACACCTCGCTAAGCGAGTGTTCTGTACCTACATTACCAGGGAAGATGATGTAAGGGAAATGCTGTGCCATCACGCATGGTACACTGTTGATGATTTGTCCCAGAACGCGAGCCGATTTGATGCCAAGTCCCTTGGTCAGGATATCGTGTGACGTGATGCCTCCCTTGCCCACAAGATAGGATGGGGTATAGGGCAGACGATAGACAATGTCGACCAGGAAATCGCTGACCTGCTGTCCCAGATGCTGACGCTGGTTGGCATCGTTGAGACGGATTTCCTGACGAGAGGTGTAGACGACAGGCGTCAGATGATTGTCGACAACCTGCTGAATGGTGTCAAGCGTCTCAAGCATCAATGCATCGGCATCGTCCAGGATGCGCTGCACATCGACCTCGATAGCACAAGTGCCTTTCTGCTGCAAGAGATGCTCCAGTTGCTGGGTGGTCTTCTTGACGTGTGAACCCACAATGAAACAGCCTACGCCTTGTTGTTGCAAGATACTCTTATCCAGAAGAGGCTTGTCGGCTATGCCACTGATGGCCTTGGGGAGTGATGATGACGAACGGATAACGATGGCTGATGTATGAGGTATGATGGTAGATGTAAGATGTTGGGCGAAGGCATAGAGCTCGTCGTACGATTGGGCGTTGACAATGTCGTAATCGTCAGGATTGGCGCCCTTCTCTTTTATATAATCACGAAGAACGCTAGTGTGATAGGCAAAGACATTGTCACGGGCAAACTCCGTTTCGCTGACAGGAATCAGGCGCTCGCCATCTTTCATATAATGAACGCCATCGATGGTTACTCGGCCTGCCTCGATGAAGGCAGGACAGAAGGGCGTCTTAGACGCTACGGAGATATTGTGGCTAACAAGGCATTGACGCATGACATCCGTTTCCAGAGGGAAGTGACCACGAAGGCAGCTGTCGCTACGACTGACGATGATAAGATGGTAGCCATAGTCCTGATTGACCTTGACCACCTGTTCCATTGCCTCACGAGTTACCTGATCAGCTTCCTCGCGAGTCATAGCACGCGTGTTGGTGAGGATATAAAAGAAGGGCTGCTCGTCTTCAAAACCAAGTCGAACACTCTCTTCATCCCACTGTGTTATCAGCAGACAGCCATGAACGGTCTGAATACCTGTGGGGTCGTCGTCGAGAACGACCATCTTCCATCTTACATCTTTCATCTTACATCTTAATATGTTGCATTTCGCGAGCTTCAGCTGGTGTGGCTGGCTCGCAACCCATCATGCGGATGAGAGCTACCAGTCGCTCTACTAATTCGGCATTGGTATGAGCGCGTTTTCCAGGAGCATAATAGAAACTGTCCTCAAAACCAACACGAACAGCTGAGGCACCCATACCTATGGCACAAGCCAGAATAGAAAAGTCCTTCATCGAGTCGTGAGTGACACCCCAAGAACAACCAGGCTCCATCAGCGAACAAAGCATGGCCAGATTGCGACCTGTAGCAGAAAGATTACTGGAGTTGCCTGGTCCTACGCAGAAGTTATAGTGCAAGGGACGATGGATAAAACCTTCATCAGCCAGACGGGTGGCACACTCTACATGACTTAAATCGAACAGTTCCATCTCTGGCACCGTGTTCGTCTCGTCCAATCGCTTGGCCCAATAGCGCAAATCAGGCATCGTGTTGATATAGACCGTTTCGCCAAAGTTGACACTACCCATATTCAGCGAAGCCACCTCTACTTCTGGTACATCGAGCGATACACAACGCTCTGCCAATGTCAATGTGCTGAGTCCACCCGTGGAGCCTTGCACAATCATATCTGTCTCCTTGCGAATCAGTCCGATGGTCTGACGGAACACATCCAACTCGAAAGTGGGATTGCCTTGCAAGTCGCGAGTATGCAGATGCACCTCGCAGGCACCAGCCTTATAGCAGTTAATGGTATCTTCCGCAATTTCCTCTGGGGTCAGCGGATTCTTACACTCGGCAGGAATCTCCTTGCCCACATGGCACACAGGGGCCACCGTTACAATAATCTTTCGCATGTTTTTTAGATTTTATTGATATCTACGTATCCGTGTGTCACGGCATAGATGGTCAGAGCTGATACACTCTTCATGCCCAGCTTCTCCATGATGTTCTTGCGATGGGTAATCACGGTAGATAGTCCGATATTCAGACGCTCGGCTATCTCTTTGTTGATAAGACCTTGAGCGATGAGTGACATCACTTCAATCTCACGATCAGTCAAGATCTTTTGTTGCAGGATATGAGGCATAGCAGGCAGGTTGCGGCCTCCAGAGTGTGCATGTTGCTGCAACATTAATAATTGTCGGATGAGCTGTTTCTCTGGCTGGTTAATGCACAAAGAATGGAATTCGCCCATCTGTGAAGTATGATCGAGCGACAACGTAAGAACAATCGTCTTGCGCTGTCGCTCGCTGAAATACTGTCTGTTTCTCAGCACAATGTCCATAGAGACGAAATAGTGGGCATACCGTTCTGAATCGTTGGCCATCAGTTCGCCAAACGATCCGAAGGTGTCCACCGTCATGATGGGCATGACATTCTGCAGGATCTGTTTAAGTCCCAGTACGGCTAATGTGTTAGCATCGATAATGGCGACTTTAGGTCTGCTCTGCTGAGTCATTCGTTAGCGGATTTCAAAGAGATTAAAGAAACCTGTCATCATGAAGACTTTCTTGATGTCGTCATTGATGTTTTCTATAATCACTTTTCCTCCTTTGGTGGAAGTCTCCTTGCGGATAGTCAGGAACAGACGCAATCCGGAGCTACTGATGTATTCCATATTCTTGCAGTCGAGAATAATCTCCTTGTCTGCATTTTCAAGCAGAGGGGCGATTTCGTTTTGTGCCTTAACGGCTGCAGGGGTGTCGAGGCGACCGCTTACTGTGGCGAGCATTCCTCCGTCTTGTTGTTTAATGTCAAAAATCATAGTTGTTGTTACTTGTGTATTCTGAATACGTGCCCTCTTACCTTGAAGAGGACACGTAGAATATTCATAATAAATTACTTAACAAGTGCCTTGCGAGCAGCATCGATCTTGTCCTTAGCTTCTGCCAACTGAGTCTTGAGCTCTTTGACAGTTGTAGCATTCAGAACATCGAGTGGAGCAAGAGCTTCAGCAATGGGCTTGATATCAGCATCGAACTCTGACAGACGATTGACAGCGTCGAGAATCAGAATGATACGGAAAGTGATGTTAGCAGCAGCCTCGTCGTTGAAATTGCTGAGGAACTTGTCAGCATTCTTATTGGCAACATAGAGCTCCTCAACAAGTGCTGCAGAAGCCAACTGCCAGAAGAAGTTGATGCGACCATTCTCGTTCATGGCATCATACAGAGTAGAAGAGGTCTCGAAGATAGTGCTGTTGTCCTCGATGGCCTTGAAAGAAGGATCGTTGATGTCAGCAGCCAGCTTTGAAATGGCTTTGTCGTAATCCTCTGTAGGCATCTCATAAAGCTCAGCAATCTTCTTGTCTACGTTCAGAGCACTCAGGATGCGATACTTCTCAGCCAGAGTGGTAGCTTCCTCAGCAACCTTAGCATCGATCAGATAGTCGGGTTTCACCTGCTTCTCTTCCTTAGACAGAGTGATACCACCGTTCTTGTCCTGTACAAAAGCAGGCTGCTTGATCTTGCTGAACTCAGCTGCGATACTGTCGAAGTGCATCTTGATGCTAGCCTCAATCTGCTGCTGTTCGAAACTCTTCAGAGTGTCAGTCTCATCTACGTTCTGTGCATTCTTTTGTCCTCCGCAAGCTGCGAATGCGATAGCAGCAATTGCAATTGTGAAAACTGATAATTTTTTCATTTTTGATAATTTTAAGTTATTAATAATGTTAATTATTCTCTATTGATTACTTTTTCTTATATATTTGCCTGGACTATCTGTCAGAAGCAGCAGGGTCACGATAATGCCCATCAGCAACATGACAGCAATGTTAAACCACAAGGTCTTGATATGCCAAGAGCCAATAACCTTTTCACTGCTATAGAATGGCGCTCTTCCCATGCGACTTTGTGGCGTGAGGAAAATCTGATATGAGCGTGGGACGATATAGTCGTCAATCACGTTGAGCATCTTTTGCTGATCAGCTCCAATCACACAATCTTCTAATTTAAGGTTGTAATTGTTTTGCTTTAAATCCAGCAGTTGCTCTTTGCCGTTCTTCCGAATGTAATCAGCTCGTCTGGCATCATCTTTCAGCGTAATCTGATTGCTACGCTTAGCCAGAATCTGTTCGGCTTCTTTCAGATACTTGGTTAAATCGTCGTATTCATACTTTCCTCGGAAGGGCTGCATACCACAGAAAGCTGTCAATACAGGCAGATTGGTTTGAACCACTCTGATATGCTCTGGCTTCACTTCCTTGTGGTGTTTCGCCTCATCCTTCATGGTTTCCAACTGTGACTGTAGTTCATCCAGGAATCCGATATAATAGAACTGGTTCTCGTATTTTTTCTTATCAGAATCGAAGAAAATCTTTTCGTACTCGTTGTCTGAGAACGACGTAACAGCCAGTGCCTCATACGACCAACGTGAAGGAATCAGGTCGCCTACCAACGGTACATTGCCTGTGGTGCTCTTGGGTGTCAAGTCGGAGAAACTGACGACCAGTCCACATAGTAGAATCTGAGGAATGAGCAGCAGTGGAATGCTGATATAGATGGCTACAACAGAACTGAGACATTGTGATAGAAGTAGTCCTGTCAGGCTAGCCAAGAGGGTGGTGACAAACAGGATGAGCCACCAGGTCCAGAAGAGTCCGTGGATGCCCATAATGGTATTGCCTATGACAATAAACAGCAAGGTCTGGATGAGCGATAGCCCAGCCATGTAAACTATTTTGGACCAGATATAACTGCTATGCGATAAGTGGAGGAAACTCTCCCTCTTCAGCAACGCACGGTCTTTGATGATCTCCTCAGCCGATCCACTCATGCCGATGAAAGTGGCAACGATGACAGACATGAAGAAATAGCTCACCATATTCTTATTGTTCATGACTGTATAGCCTTCAGGAGGAGCATAACGGGTGAGCAAGGCACAGATGACTGCCAATACAGGGGCCTCGAGCAGGGTGATCAGCAGATACTGCAGATTGGTAATCTTTGTTCTGATGTTACGATGCAGGAAGATAGCAAACTGCTTGAATACCCCAGGCTTTTTCTGATCCGAAGGTGGGACAGCTGTCACGATAGGATCAGCCATCTCTTCACGACTTTTCAGATAGAGGCTATGCCAATCCTGTGGAGACATCTTTCGCTCGTCAGAAGGCTCGCCAGTGTTGCTAAGTGCCTTTTCGTCAATGATATTCAGCACGATTTCAGGATTAACATTGCCACAAGTTGGGCAGGTGCTGGTTTGAGCATCAGCATAGTTCGCTGCATCCTTGAAATAGGTAATGGCATCAATGGGGTTACCGTCAAAGACGGGATAACCTCCCTTATCCAATAACCACAGACGATCGAAGAGCTTATAGACATCACTGGATGGCTGGTGGATGTTAACCACAATCAGCTTGCCTTTCAGCGTCTGTTCTTTCAATAGTAATATAACTCGCTCTGTATCAGCTGATGACAAACCAGATGTCGGCTCATCCAGGAAGAGCACCGCTGGTTCACGAATCAACTCCAAGGCAATATTCAGACGCTTGCGCTGTCCGCCAGAGATGTATTTGTTGATAGCAGAACCAACCTTCAGGTCCTTGGTGGCATAGAGTCCCAGGTCCTTCAGTGTCTTGACAACGCGATGGTCTATTTCCTCATCGGAAAGTCCCTCAAAGCACAGCTTTGCTGTAAACCAAAGGTTCTGGTAGACTGTCAGTTCCTCAATCAATAGATCGTCTTGAGGAACAAAACCTATCAGGTCTTTGGCTGCTGGCTCATTAATGTCATGTCCGTTAATGGTAATACTGCCCTCTTGGGGCTTCAAGCTTCCATTAAGCAGAGAGAGCAGGGTCGTCTTACCAGTTCCAGATCCTCCCATGATAGCCAGCAATTCACCATTCTTCAGCGTGAAGCTCAGGTCGTGCATACCATTGTCGCTGTTGGGGAAACGGAAATTGATGTTCCGTCCGCAGAACTCCACAGCATGCGTTTCCTGGTTGTCTTTGGTGTAGGTGTTGATGATAGAGGAATAGTAAACAGGCTGTCCGTTCGGTTTCTTAAGGACACTGCTTTGTTGCCATACCTGATATGTACCTGCCAATACAGGAACATCGTTCAGGAGGACGGTGTCGTTGCCTGTATAAGTGAATATCAGTAATCCCGTTGTGCTGTCAAGAAGTGTTTTCAGCGTTCCATTAAAGCCTTCTATCTGGTGCAGCTTGACACGGTCCGATTCACGTGCATCAACAAAATCGCTGAAATCGCGGTATTGCTCTTCAGGGATATGGAATTGGGTAGCCATGGTATCGAACATGGCTTTGTTTCTCGTACCGTCAGCATTGCAGAACTCCATGAGTCGTAGGAGCAACAATGCTTCCTCGCTCGACAGGATCTTGCCATGCAAAGTGGAACAAATGGAGGTAACGGTATCCTCGCTGTTAAGGTCATCCGTCATCTCATAGGCCATTCGCATATCACTATATAGGTCGAGATATAGATCAATGTTTCTGATTCCGAAATGACGACGCAAATAACTCACGAGCATTTTCTTGGCCCATGTCTCATCTACTTGCTCTACTTTTCCAAATAGTGCAAATAGACTAATAAAGCTTGATAATATGACGTCTGTCATTCTCTCTTATTAAGTTTGCAAATTTATTAAAAATCTCAGACTACCACTAGGTAGAGGCAGTTAAAAAATATTAAATCGCTATCAAACGAGCTTTTTACGTAGTGTAAGCACGTTTTTGCCGTCCATTCGCTCGTAGTTGATGCTGTCCATAATCTGACGAACAAGATGGATTCCCAGTCCGCCAATAGGACGCTCTTCAGCTGAGAGTGAAGTGTCAACTTCTTTCTCTGCTGTTGGGTCGAATGGGGTTCCCCAATCGCTGATAATAAACTTCAGCCGCTTTTCATTGGCCATTGCTTCTATGTTGACATTACCTGTCACACCCGTCGGGTATGCATAGCTCATCACATTGACCACGGCCTCTTCTAAAGCCAGATTGAGATTCATGGTCGTACTCATGTCGAAACCTACGATTTCGCAAACTTCATCGACGAAGGCTGCCAGTTGTGGAACTTCTTCAATGTCGTTAGGTAGGGTGATGCTGCGTTGAAGTATCATATCTTTTTCTTGTGGTTTTGTATATTGGATAGCTAACATCGTTAAATCATCGCTCTGTTCTGCATTGCCAACAAATTGGCGTACAGCACTAACCATCTGATCGATAAGTTGTTGAGGCTGATGGGAGGAATTCTCTGCTACGTCAATCATTCGCTCTTCCATGAATTGATCATGGTTAACATTCTCAGCTTCTGTTAAGCCGTCAGTGTAAAGAAATATACAGGTGTTTAAGTCGATAGTCGTTTCTTGCTGGTCGAATTTCCACTCAGGCATGACACCAAGTGGCACGTTGGGCGAACAAGGCAGCATGCCTATGCGTTGTTCTCCTATCAGCAACGGAGAGTTGTGCCCCGCATTGCAGTAACGCAGCCGACCAGTTGGCAGGTCGAGTACGCCAAGGAAGAGTGTCACAAACATGTTCGACTCGTTGTTGTCGGCCATCGCATTATTAATGCCATACGTAATACGTTCTGGCAAAGCTTCGCGGAAGCTGATAGTTCGGAACAGGGTACGTGTAACAGCCATCACCAATGACGCTGGTACACCTTTACCGCTGACATCACCAATGCAGAAGAACAGCTTCTCGTCGCGGATATAAAAATCGTACAGATCACCACCTACTTCCTTGGCAGGATTCTGCTGTCCAAATATTTCAATATCGTTGCGGTCTGGGAATGGTGGGAAAGTCTTGGGCAACATCGACATTTGGATACCGCGGGCGATGTTCAGCTCGCTTTCAATGCGTCCCTTTTCTTCGTTAGCTGATTTCGTCTCTTCTATCTGCTGCACTAACGATTTCTGCATGGTCTCGAAGGATTTGTGCAGACGAAGCATCTCATCTTTGGTCTTAATAGAAGGTAATTCTGCTGAAAGATTACCTGATGCTATCTCGTCAGCAGACTCAGCAAATTGTGCGATAGGCTTGGTGACGCGACGGATGGCAGAACGGCATATCAGTCCTACGACAATCAGACCTACAACTATCAAACCAACAAAGATAGCGACAAAGACACTAGCGGGGTACAGAATATTTTTCATTGGAACGATGGTAGCCATCACCCAATCGGTATGCTCTATTTTAACAGAGAACAGAATATAAGCAACACCATTCTTGTCAACATATCCCAAATAGTTGCTTTTTTCGTTACCCTCAAGCATCTCTTTGGCTTTTTCTTTACCCTTGAGATTGGCGGTTTCTTCTAAGTAGTCGTAAAGGGTTTGGTTCTGCAATTTGGTTTTGTCAGGGTGTGCCACAAAGGCGCCTTTGCGCGTAACGATAAAGCTGAAAGTATTTTGATCTTCGTCATCCATCCATAGATCGGTATATGACGATTTATCCAACTGCAGCATGAGTTCTGACAACCAGTCCAGTGCGATATCGGCAGTCTGGATGGCATAAATCTCACCTTTATTATTGAGGATGGGTTGCGAGAAGGTGATCATCATGACTTCGCCTCCACCTTCATCAATATAAGGCTCTGACCAAGTGCCTTTACCTTCAGAAATAGGTTTCGTGTACCATTCCTGATGCAAATAGTCGTATTCTGGCGTGTTCAGTTGTTTGGTATGTAAGCCTAGACTGTCACGATAGGCGTAAGGAGATAGAAGTTCTCCCTTATGGGGTTCACAGTCAGGGTTATAAGCCACAGCGGCCCCCATAATGTTAGAGTTTAGCTTCAACAGGTGTTCTACTGCAAAATACTGGCGAGAATCATCATTGATATTCTCCTCCACTTCTGGCATGTTGTTGGACACTGCTACTTCAACGGATGAAAAGACATTGTTGATTTTCTCGTTGAACACCTCCATTGACAGGCGATAATAGTCAGTAAGAATGACAGCCCCAACGAGCCACATGATAGCAAATATCAGCACCAAGAGGAGCGTCATGACAATCGTCATTGTTCCCACCACACGCCATGTTAACCTGTTGGCGATGGTCTGTTTGGGCCTTAGTATATTTGGTATCTTCATTGTCCGTTCAACTAATATGTGTGCAAAGATACGAAATAATTCTAAACTAATGCTTTGTTTTTTGCGTTTTTTTGTACCTTTGCATTCTGAATTTTTAAAAATGTAGGTTTCAAGATGCGAAAATATATAGTTTTTGTAGTTTTTTGGGTAGGTTTGATCGCTCTCCAGGCTCAGGACCATACCCGTTTCCAAGACCTGCCTCTTAGTCTTTCTCCTGAAGAAATGGTTGAGGAGTTAGAGAATCGAGGACTGCAACAAGAGGATCTTTATGTCTTGACAGGTCGGTTTATAGGATTTGATGTCCGTATACGCCTTCATTGTTCCGAAGACAGCAGCACCATCAATAGTCTTGTTCTGAGTACAGAGCGAACACAAGGTCATTCACAGCGTAGCGACTGGTCAGCGATGATGAAATGGTTGCGTAAGCACTATGGTGCCCCCACTTGGGAGTCGACAGTGCGTAGTCATCAGTTTGCAAGATGGTGGGTTGGATACGATCGTGACATCGTCATGATTTGTACTGCAAAGCCTTCTATTGAGATATGGTTCTACGATAATCATAAAAAACGCCATTTTGATTATTATTCCATATTGAAAAATTGTGAGCGTAATCCTGTGGATGAGGTTCCTTATCTGACGGCTGATGAAAATGTGACATGGAAACGGAACCCCATTCCTGTGAAGAAAGTCAGCAAGACAAAGGCTGCTAAGAATCGTAAGGCATCAAAAAAGGCTGCACGCAAGTTAGCACGCAGCCGTTCTAAGTCTAAATCAAAAAGTGGTCGGGCACGTGGACGCAGACGATAATCTATTCCATTGGGAATAGACCATATAGCTTGGCGTCAATCATGTCAGTCACTTGCTTGAAGTGTTCTGGATTGTCACCAAATTTACAGGTGTCGCCCTCGACAATGATGAGAGGTCCTTTATAGGATGCAATCCATTCTTCATAGCGTTTCTCCAGACCTTGCAGATAGTCCAATCGCATGGTTTGCTCATATTCTCGTCCTCTTTTTTGAATCTGGGCAACCAAGGTGGGAATGCTGGCGCGGATGTAAATCATGAGGTCTGGCAGCTTAACCAATGAAATCATTAAATCGAACAAATCTTTATAGTTGTCGAAATCCCTGTCCGACATCATGCCTTGCCCATGGAGGTTAGGGGCAAAAATGCAGGCATCCTCAAAAATCGTACGGTCTTGTACTATTGTTTCATTGGATTGTGAAATCTCCACCACTTCCTTGAAGCGTTTGTTCAGAAAGTATATCTGAAGGTTGAATGACCATCGAGGCATATCTGCGTAGAAGTCTTCCAGATAAGGATTGTTGTCTACGGGTTCGAATCGTGGCGTCCATCCATATCGGTGAGCCAGCATTTTTGTCAGTGTCGTCTTGCCACTTCCGATGTTTCCTGCTATTGCTATGTGCATATCCGTTTTACGTTATTTAGTTATCATGTCGTTATGGTTTGTACTCAGAGAATAGTCCAAACAGTTCGCTGTCTATACGATCGATAATCTTAGCCAGATCTTTGGGCTCGTGCAGAAAATCGAGGCCATCTTTCTGAATGGTCATCACTTTTCCTTTATACTTGTTGTATATAAAGTCATCGTAGCGCTGATTCAGGTTTTCCAGATATTCCAGCTTGATGGCCTGCTCATAGTTGCGCCCTCTTTTTTGGATATTGCCCACCAAGTGGGGAACGGAGGCTTGCAGATAAATCATGAGATCTGGTTGGCGCACAACGGTCATCATTTGCTCAAACAGCTCCATATATGTTTCGAAGTCGCGTTCATTCAGATTGCCCATCGCCCTATTGTTTTGCATGAAGACATAGACCCCCTCGTAGATAGTGCGATCCTGAATGATGGTGTTCTTCGACTTGGAGATGTCAATGAGATCGCGAAAGCGCTCTTTCAGGAAGTAAACTTCCAAGTTAAATGACCATCTGTGGATGTCACGATAGTAGTCTTCAAGATACGGATTGTGATCCACCGCTTCGAAACGTGCTTCCCAACCATAATGCTTGGCAAGCAGTTGTGTCAGGGTGGATTTCCCACTTCCTATGTTTCCTGCGACTGCTATGTACATATTTCTTTCGATATTCCGATGTTACGAAAGGAAACCCAACAACGCTCCTGCAGCAACTGCAGAGCCAATAACACCAGCGACATTCGGACCCATGGCGTGCATGAGAAGGAAGTTATGACGATCGTACTCCAGTCCGAGGTTGTTGGAGATACGTGCTGCCATAGGTACTGCACTCACTCCGGCATTACCAATCAGCGGATTCAGTTTCTTGTCTTTGGGTAGGAACAGATTCATCAGTTTGACGAAGCAGACACCGCTCATAGTGGCAATAATGAAGGCTCCTGCACCAATGGCGAAGATATAGATGGTGTTGATAGTCAGGAACTCTGAAGCCTGAGTCGAACAGCCTACCGTCAGTCCCAGCAACATAACCACAATGTCGTTCAGTGCTGCACCTGCAGTCTTGGCCAGACGAGTGGTCTTGCCACTCTCCTTCAGCAGGTTGCCAAAGAACAGCATGCCTAACAGAGGAAGTCCTGAAGGTACTATGAAAGTAGTCAATAATAGTCCTACGATAGGGAATAGAATGCGCTCTGTCTGAGATACCTCACGAGCAGGCTTCATCTTGATGAGGCGCTCTTTCTTGGTAGTAAGCAGACGCATCAAAGGAGGCTGGATCAGTGGTACCAATGCCATATACGAATAGGCACACACAGCAATGGCACCCATCAGGTTTGGCGATAGTTTAGAACTGAGGAAGATGGCTGTAGGACCATCAGCACCGCCAATGATGGCGATACCTGCAGCCTGATTAGGCTCGAAACCTAGTGCCAATGCAAACATATAAGCACCAAAGATACCGAACTGGGCAGCAGCACCAATGAGCATCAGCTTGGGATTAGCCAAAAGAGCAGAGAAGTCTGTCATAGCACCAATACCCAAGAAGATGAGAGGTGGATACCAGCCCTGTCGTACACCTTGATAGAAGATGTTTAGCACGGAGTTATCCTCATAGAGTCCGATTTCCAATCCAGCATCAGCACGGAAGGGGATATTTCCCAGGATGATACCCAGTCCGATGGGTACGAGCAGTAATGGCTCGAAGTCTTTCTTGATGGCAAGCCAGATAAAGAAGGCTCCCACTATTATCATGATGAGATTACCTGCCGTCACGTTAGCAAAGCCCGTGTAGGTCAGGAACTCATTGAAGTTTTCTACGATAAAGTTTGTAAATCCCATAACTGTCAATTATCCAATGGTTAACATGACCGCACCTTCCATGACAGATTCGCCTTGATTAACGAGAATACTGGTAACGGTACCTGCATATTCGGATTCAATGTTGTTCTGCATCTTCATGGCCTCCAATACGATGACCACCTCGCCTACACCAACTTTGTCGCCAACCTTTACATTGATGGCATTGATAGTGCCAGGAAGTGGTGCCTTAACAGGATTGCCAGCACCTGCAGGAGCAGCAGGAGCTTGTGGCTTGGCAGCAGGCTGAGCCGGAGCTGTTTCTGCAGCAACAGTGGAAGCTGCGACAGGGGCTGCAGTAGCTACAGATTTCTTTGTAGCAGCAAGCTCTGGGTGCTTAGCAGCATTAATGGGTTTCTGCATCTCTATCTCAAAGGGGATGCCATTTACGTTTACACTGGCGATTTTACCTTCAACATCGGTGATTTCAACCTCGTAGTCTACGCCTTGTACTTTATACTGATATTTTTTCATTGTCGTAATTGAAAAGAATAGTGAATAACCTTAATGTAACTCAGGAGTTGTTGGAATGTTGGGAGCCTCATGCTTGCTTGGAATGAAAGCCTCATGCAGATGTGTCATCTGGCTATATTCATCATCCCAGCCTGTATCTTTAGGCTTAATGGTGATAACACCGCTCTCAACATCGTGGATGTCGTCTTCGTATTGACGTAGAGCCAAACCAATAACAGCCATATATACCTCCATGTCGACGCCACGCTTTTCGAAACCTTCCTGTAAGATGACTCCCGTCTTGTGACCAATCTCAATGGTCTTTTCCACTGTCTTTGTGATAGGTTTGATGGGTTGTTTATTTGCTACCTTCTTGGCAGTATCCAAGTGGCGCATCAACATACCAAACAGGGTAAAAGTAATCCAAAGAAGAGCAAGACAGAAGAATACGATGCCCATAGCCATAAGTGCCATGCCAAATCCGTATGGGTCTTCACGCTTAAACTTCTCCACTTTTGATTCACTGACTGTAGTCTGGTTCTGAATGCCTGGCGTTACACGATCAGCACTCTTCACTTCCCAGTCAGCAGGTGTTCCGTTATTGGCAATACGGGCAAACGACTGATCAGCGCCCAAGACAGGCACAGTTACTGAGTCAATGAGTTGGGTGGCATTTCCGTTGTAGAGGGCTATCCACGTAGGCTCAGTGGTGTTTACCTTGACAGAGAGATGCAGCGAGCCTTGAGAAGGCTGGCTGCCAAGTTGCAGTACAATGATCTGACGTCCTGAGAGGTTGGTGCGCACATCGCCATTGGGAATCTGGCTCATACGGCTGATACGCTCAGGAACACTCATCTTTTTGTCGAGTACAGAGCGGTCGGTGGTCAAGTACATACCACGGATGTTGTAGGTCGAGTGTGAGATGTTACTAATCTCGACCCAAGCATTTCTTGCTCCGTATTCGTCAATCAAGCTCGTCTCGTTTTGTGTCATCACCTCATTTAACTTAATGCTGGCATCCATTTGGGCCATCACGGGTAATGAAGCGAAGGCTAATAACGAACCAAGAAGAATTCCGAATTTATTCATTGTTGTTATATTACGTGTATTATAATCGTCCTAATTCCAATGTTATCCGCAGAAGAACAACACGACAATCTGAGCTGTAAAGATGCGGAGGAACATGGATAGTGGATATACTGTTGAGTACCCTAGTGCAGGGGCCTCTTTCGAACAGATACTGTTAGAATAGGCCAGTGCTGGTGGGTCTGTATAAGTACCAGCAATCATACCTGCAATAGTAAAGTAATTGAACTTAAACTTTATGCGGGCAATTGGTCCTACAATAAGAATAGGAATAAAGGTAATAAGGAAACCTGTCAGCACATAGAGCAGGCCATCGCCTTGAACCACAGTCTCAAAGAATCCTGCTCCTGCCTTAATACCTACGGAGGCAAGGAAAAGAACTAGTCCTATTTCTCGTAACATCATATTGGCAGAAGTTGTGGTATAGGTCACCAAATGTATCTTATAACCATAGCGGCCTATCAGAATAGCGATAATCAGAGGACCACCAGCCAAACCAAGTTTTACAGGTACCGGCATACCAGGAATGGCGATGGGCAGAGATCCGAAGATCAGTCCGAGGAAGATACCTACAAAGATAGTGGCGATGTTGGGTGCATCGAGCCTGCGGATGGAGTTGCCCATCTTATTGGCTACGCGATCGACAGCATCCTCAGGACCTACAACCATAATCTTATCGCCCACCTGCAAGGGTAGGGCTGCTGAGGCAAAGAGGTCCATGCCATGACGAGTGACACGGGTGACATTCACGCCATGTACACTTGAGAAATGCATTGAGGCCAGTGTCTTGCCATTGATCTTGGGATTGGTAATCAGGATACGCTTTGAAACCATCGGCTGGTCCTGCTGTTCGAAGTCGATGTCAAGCTTAGGACCGATAAAGGCTGTGATAGCCTCCTGGTCAGCTTCGGCACAGACAATGAGCATCTGGTCGCCCTCGTGGAAGATGGTATCACGGTTGGGAATACACAATTCGCCTTGGTGAACCAGTCGTGACACCACGAAGTCGCGATTCAGGAAATCGTGTACTTGTAGTAGAGTCTTTCCTTCCAGATATTTGTTGGTTACTTCAAGATGCATCTTGTATGGCTTCTTGTTGGCACTTGTCTCCTCCATCGCCTTGAGACGATTTTCTTCTTTCTCGAGTTTGATGCCACATATATACCTTATTAATATAATAGCACCAATAATACCCAACACACCAAGGGGGTAGGCACAAGCATAAGCTGAGGCTATCTGAGGCGCATTTGCACCAAATACGGTTCCTAAAGCTTCATTGGCAGCACCAAGACCTGGCGTGTTGGTGACGGCACCATACAGCGTACCCACCATCATGGGCAGATTGGTCTTATTGCTTGTGTCGAAGAAGATATAGTAGCATCCAAACATCACGAGGATATTCAGCAGAATAGCACTTGCAGCTAGTCCGTTCAGTTTGATACCTTGGGTGCCAAAACTTTCAAAGAAACCAGGACCTACCTGCAATCCTATCATGAAAACAAAAAGGATAAGTCCGAAGTCTTGTACAAATGTGAGGATTGGGGTAGGGGCTGTGAAACCGATATGTCCCGCCACAATGCCCGCAAACAGCACAAAGGTAACGCCTAGCGATACTCCTCCGATTTTGATTTTACCCAAATAAACGCCCACAGCAATCACTATGGCATACAGCAACGCTATATGAGCCACAGAATCAGTTGTTGTGAACAAGTCTTTTAACCACTGAAATGAATCCATAACATGTTATTTCTTTACGGGTTGCAAAGGTACGAAGAAATTGCGCAAATCAAGCATCTTTGTGCAATTATTTTTTATGAATATGAAATATTTATTAATTTTTGCGTTATTTCGGAATTATTTGTTACCTTTGCAGGAAATTCTAAAAACTTATATAATAAACACAATTTATGGCAAACAAAGAAAAACTCTTTACCGAGTTTACAGCGCCAACCAAACAGGAGTGGTTGGACAAGATTGAAGTAGACCTTAAAGGGGCTGACTTCCAGAAGCGACTCGTGTGGAGAACAAATGAAGGCTTTAATGTACAGCCTTTCTATCGTCGTGAGGATTTGAAAGACCTCAAAACTCCTGATTCGCTGCCTGGCGAATTTCCTTTCGTTCGTGGTAACAAAAAAGACTCAAACACTTGGTATGTACGCCAGAACATTGTAGTTGGCGATGATCCAAAGGCTGCTAACGCTAAGGCACTTGATATCCTGAACAAGGGTATCGACTCGCTGGGCTTTAAACTGGCTGGTAAGATGGTGTCGAAAGAGACCGTTGAGACACTGCTCGATGGCATCTACTGCGATATTATCGAGGTGAACTTCGCCACCTGTCCACGTCATTCGTTGGAACTCGCTGAGATTCTGGTGGCATTCTTCGCTGAGAAGGGCTACGACAAGGAAAAGGTGGTTGGCTCAATAGAGTGGGACCCCATGGCCAAGATGGTCATGAAGGGCAAGGATGTTACACCTATCCTTGAGTTTGGTCCTAAGCTGGTTGAGGCACTGAAGGACTATCCTAACTTCCGTTGCATAACAGTAAGCACCGATGCGCTGAACAATGCTGGTGCCTACATCGTTCAGGAGCTGGGTTACGCTCTGGCTTGGGGTAATGAGTATCTGCAGCAGCTCACCGATGCTGGTGTTGATACCGACCTTGCTGCTAAGAGCATTAAGTTCAACATGGGCGTTAGCGAGAACTACTTCATGGAGATTGCAAAGTTCCGTGCTGCACGTCTGCTCTGGGCTCAGATTGTTAAGCAGTACGAGCCAAAGTGCGATTGTGCTTGCAAGATGATAATCAACGCTACCACATCTACTTATAATCAGACTCTGTTCGATAGCTATGTTAATCTGCTCCGTTCGCAGACCGAGGCTATGAGTGCTGCTCTGGGTAGTGTTCACTCTATGGTGGTTACCCCGTTCGATGCTCCTTATGAGGAGGCAACCGACTTCTCTGAGCGTATCGCCCGCAACCAGCAGCTGATTATCAAGGAAGAGAGTCATTTCGACCGCATTGTCGACCCAGGAGCAGGTTCTTATTATATCGAGCATCTTACTGATGCGCTGGCTACTGAGGCTTGGAAGATTTTCCTGAAGGTAGAAGAGGAGGGAGGTTTCCTCGCTGCTATCAAGGCAGGAACCATTCAGGATGATATCAATACCACCAACGTTAAGCGTCATGGCGATGCTGCCAAGCGTAAGGAATTCCTGTTGGGTACCAACCAGTTCCCGAACTTCACCGAGAAGAGCGAGGGCAAGCGCGCCCAGGGCTGTGGCTGTTGCTGTGGTCATGCTGAGGCAGAAGAGCATCCGTTCAAGGCCATTGCTTCAACCCGCCTCTCTGCTGATTTCGAGGATCTCCGCATCCATACAGAAGAGACTAAGGTTCCTGTAGCATTCATGCTCACGATTGGTAACTTGGCTATGCGTCAGGCTCGTGCACAGTTCTCTTGCAACTTCCTGGCTTGTGCTGGTTACAAGGTTATCGATAACCTCGGATTCAAGACCGTTGAGGAGGGTGTTGATGCTGCTCTCGAGGCTAAGGCCGATATCATAGTTATCTGCTCGAGCGACGACGAGTATGCTGAATACGCTATCCCTGCATTTAAGTACTTGAATGGTCGTGCCATGTTTGTTGTGGCTGGTGCTCCTGCTTGCATGGAGGACTTGAAGGCTGCCGGCATCGAGAACTTTGTTCACGTTAAGTGCAACGTACTTGAGACTTTGAAAGAATATAATCAGAAACTTGGTATTTAAATGATAGGAGACTTGAATTATGCGTAAACAGTTTAAAGATATCGATATCTATGCAGGCATCAAGGCTCAGGATGGTGCCAAGTGGATTAAAGACAATAATATTGAGGCTAACTGGAAGACCCCAGAGCACATTGAGGTTCGCCCGGTTTATACTAAGGAAGACCTCGAAGGTATGGAGCACCTCGACTTTACAGCTGGTATTCCTCCTTATCTGCGTGGTCCGTATTCGATGATGTACCCCTTCAAGCCTTGGACTATCCGTCAGTATGCCGGATTCTCTACAGCTGAAGAGTCAAACGCATTCTATCGCCGTAACCTGGCTTCTGGTCAGAAGGGACTATCTGTAGCCTTCGACCTTCCTACACACCGTGGTTACGACCCCGATAATGCTCGTGTTGTGGGCGATGTTGGTAAGGCTGGTGTATCAATCTGTAACGAGGAGAACATGAAGGTGCTCTTCTCTGGTATCCCCTTGAACAAGATGTCTGTATCAATGACCATGAACGGTGCCGTATTGCCTATCCTGGCATTCTACATCGTAGCAGGTTTGGAGCAGGGCGCTCAGCTCGAGGAGATGGCAGGTACTATCCAGAACGATATTCTGAAGGAGTTCATGGTGCGTAATACATATATCTACCCACCTGCATTCTCAATGAAGATTATCGCTGATATCTTCGAGTACACCTCGCAGAAGATGCCTAAGTTCAACTCAATCTCTATCTCAGGTTATCACATGCAGGAGGCTGGTGCTACTGCTGATATCGAGCTTGCTTACACCTTGGCCGATGGTATGGACTATCTGCGTACTGGTGTTAATGCTGGTATCGATGTTGATGCTTTCGCTCCACGACTCTCATTCTTCTGGGCTATCGGTATGAACCACTTCATGGAGATTGCCAAGATGCGTGCAGGCCGATTGCTGTGGGCTAAGATTGTAAAGAGCTTTGGCGCTAAGAATCCTAAGTCGTTGGCTCTGCGTACCCACTCGCAGACATCAGGATGGTCGCTCACAGAGCAGGATCCATTCAATAACGTAGGTCGTACCTGTATCGAGGCTATGGCTGCCGTTCTGGGTCACACCCAGTCTCTGCACACCAACGCTCTTGATGAGGCTATCGCCCTGCCTACCGACTTCTCTGCCCGTATCGCTCGTAACACCCAGATCTACATCCAGAATGAGACTAAGGTGTGCAAGCAGATTGACCCATGGGCTGGTAGTTACTATGTTGAGACGCTGACTAACGAGCTGGTTCACAAGGCTTGGGAGCACATTCAGGAGATTGAGAAGCTGGGTGGTATGGCTAAGGCCATCGAGACCGGTCTGCCAAAGATGCGTATCGAGGAGGCTGCAGCTCGCACCCAGGCTCGTATCGACTCAGGTTCGCAGACCATCGTGGGCATCAACAAGTATCGTTTGGACCACGAGGATCCTATCGATATCCTTGAGGTTGATAACACCGCTGTTCGCAAGCAGCAGGAGGAGTGCCTGAAGGAGGTTCGCGCTGCTCGCGATGAGGCCGCTTGCCAGGCTGCTCTTAAGGCTATTACCGATTGCGTTCGCGACTTCAAGGAAGGTCGCAAGAGCGAGAACAACCTGCTCGACCTGGCTGTAAAGGCTGCTCAGCTGCGTTGTACTCTTGGTGAGATTTCGGATGCCTGCGAGGAAATCGTGGGTCGTTATAAAGCAGTAATCAGAACAATTTCAGGCGTGTATAGTTCAGAATCTAAGAACGATAAGGACTTTGAGTTGGCTTGCAAGCTGACTGATGAGTTCGCTGAGAAGGAAGGTCGCCGTCCTCGTATCTTCATCGCCAAGATGGGTCAGGATGGTCACGACCGTGGTGCAAAGGTAGTAGCAACGGGTTATGCCGATTGTGGTTTCGACGTGGATATGGGCCCACTGTTCCAGACTCCAGCCGAGGCCGCTCGCGAGGCTGTTGAGAACGATGTCCACATCGTAGGTGCATCGTCGCTGGCAGCTGGTCATAAGACGCTGATACCTCAGCTCATCGAGGAACTGCATAAGCTGGGTCGCGATGACATCATGGTGACAGCCGGTGGTGTTATCCCTGCTCAGGACTACGATTTCCTCTACAAGGCTGGTGTTGCCGCCATCTTCGGTCCTGGAACTTCCGTAGCGAAGGCCGCCGTGGAGATGATGAAGATTCTCTTGGACAAGGAATAGAATCTCTGACTAAATCCCCAGTCGATATTGTCGACTGGGGATTATAATATTTTTTCTTTTTTAAAATGAATCCGAATTACAGTAATTACCAACTCCATGCTAAAGTCGATGCAATGTCGAAATTTCTGAATCTCGACAAGTTCATCGATGGCGAGAAAAACTCTTTGGAACAAATACGTTCCTATTTCAAAGTCAATGACTGGGCGTATCGTCATTTCCATTCTCAGGACGGTTTTATGCATTTCAGAATTTCGTCGAACGGCTGTTTTACCGATGAGGATGTGTACTACCAGCCCGATTCCGTATCAAAATTCATAAAACCGGGCGATGTCGTGATGGAACTGGGCTTTGGACAGGGGGCTAATCTGCTCTATTTGGCTCGTTGTCATCCTGATGCACGATTCATTGGTGTTGATCTGTCTCCACTCAAGAGGAGGAATGTTCCTATGAATGTCAGCACATACTAGCAGGACTACAGTAGCCTCTCGCAGTTTGAGGACAATTCCATCGACGTGATGTATGCCTTCGAGACAGTTGTCCACAATACCGACAAGGAGAAAATCTACAGCGAGGTATGTCGTGTGCTGAAGCCTGGTGGTGTTGTCGTTGTTTTCGATTATGCGCTTACATCAAGGCTTGAGACCTATGATGCTCATATCCAGAAAGCCATTGCCTTGATATCAAAGGGTGGGGCAGCGGCCATGATTGAGTCGCTGGAAGAGTTGAACTCGCACTACACCAATTGTGGCTTACAGATAGAGCAAAGCATCAACCACACCCGTGCTACGCTGCCAGATCTGAAGCGCCTGGAGCGTAAGGCAGCAAAGATTCTGGAGCGTCCTAGGCTGGCCAGACTTATGTTCTGGCTCTTGCCTGACCAGTTTGTCTCGAATATTATCTTGGGCTATTTAGGCTACGATTCCGGTAATGCCCAAATAGGATCATATCAGGAGTGGGTTCTCAGAAAACCCTAATACTAAAAGAGGATGTTCATCACTGAACATCCTCTTTTAATATGCTTATTATTTAAATTTCACGCCCATATTATACAGGATAAAGCTGTAGATGTCGGCTTGCTCCTCCAGGACTTTGGCAAGTGGTTTGCCGCCTCCGTGTCCTGCTTTGGTATCGATGCGGATAAGTACTGGGTTAGCACCCTGATGGCATTCCTGTAGGGTGGCTGCAAACTTAAACGAATGGGCTGGTACCACACGGTCGTCGTGATCGGCTGTGGTCACGAGGGTAGCAGGGTAGGCGGTGCCAGGCTTCAGGTTGTGGAGTGGGGAATAGCCCTTCAGGTATTCGAACATCTCCTTTGAATCCTCGCTGGTTCCATAATCGCTAGCCCAGTTCCAACCGATGGTGAACTTATGATAGCGCAGCATATCCATCACACCTACCTCGGGAATGGCTACCCGGAAGAGGTCAGGACGCTGAGTCATGCAGGCACCTACGAGCAAACCGCCATTAGAACCGCCTACAATAGCCAGCTTCTCCTTGGATGTGTAGCCTTCTTTAATCAGGTATTCGGCAGCAGCAATAAAGTCGTCGAAAACATTCTGTTTCTGCATCTTCGTGCCAGCCAGATGCCATTCTTCACCATACTCGCTACCACCACGCAGATTGACCTGAGCATAGATACCACCTTGCTCGAGGAAAGGAATGCGCGTAGCTGAGAAACTTGGACCCAGCGAGATGTTGAAACCACCATAGCCATACAGATAGACGGGATTCTTGCCGTTGCGCTTCAGTCCCTTCTTAAAGGTGATAAACATAGGTACGCGCGTGCCGTCTTTACTCTGGAAGAACAGCTGCTTGCTCTCATAGTCCTGCTGGCGGAACTTGACGTTGGGCTGCGCATAGAGGGTGCTCTCGTTTTTCGCCATATCGTAGCGATAGATGGTGCCTGGCATGGTAAACGACGTAAACGTATAGAAGCACTCGGGCTGTTTCTCGTCGCCCGTAAAGCCTACGCTACCCACCATTGGCAACTTAACTTCGTGGCGCAACTTGCCATCCAGTCCATAGACAAAAGCATGATCGCTGGCATCCTGATTATATGTCAGAATCAGCTGGCGATTAATCACATCCACACCGCTCAGCATATTCTGCTGTTCAGGAATCAGCTCCTGCCAGTCGTTAATGCCAGGCTTGCGGATGTCTGCTGTCATGATGCGTCCCTTGGGTGCACCAAAGTTGGTATAGATGTACAGCTTGTCGCCTTCGTTGTAGATGGGGTTATACTGATAGTCCATATTGTCGGTGAGTTGTATGAACTGCGAGTCCTTCTGGCGCAGGTCGCGTACAAAGAGGTTGTTGCCAGCACCTGCACCAGCCTCGTAGAGATACATCATCGTCTCTTCCTCGTTAGTGCTAGCATAATAGAATCGCATGGGCTGTGTAGGATTCTGGTAGAACAGCACGTCCTGCGACTGTGGCGTACCCATCTTGTGATAATAAATCTTGTGACCGGAGTTGACATTCGAGAATTCCTTACCCTGTGTAGGACGGTCGTAAGCTGAATAGTAGAAGCCATCGCCCTGCCATGCTGCCCCTGAGAACTTAGCCCACTCGATATGGTCGTTGGTCAGCTGACCTGTCTTCAGGTCGATGACGAAGAATTCCTCCCAGTCAGAACCTGAACGCGAGATGGCGTAAGCAGCCCACTTGCCGTTATGTGAGAAATAGACACCCTTCAGCGCTACCGTACCATCTGTGCTCAGCGTGTTGGGGTCCAGGAATACGCGTGGCTCACCACCCAGCTCATCCATTACGTACATCACATACTGATTCTGCAAGCCGTTGTTCTTGTAGAAATACCATTTACCGTGACGCTTGCGTGGTGCGCCAATCTTCTCGTAGTTTGCCAACTCCGTCAGTCGTTTCAGCAGTTTGCTGCGGAAGGGAATCTTCTGCAGATAACCATTCGTTACTTTGTTCTCTGCCTCCACCCAAGCAGCAGTCTGTGCCGAGGTGTCGTTTTCCAACCAACGATAGGGGTCAGCAACTTTCACTCCGAAATACTCGTCAATAGTGCCGTCTTTAGCGGCTTTAGGATACTGCAAGCCTTGTGCCTGCAGCATGTTTGTGGCGATAATAGCCATTGTCATGAATAGTGTTCTTTTCATTGTTTCAAAAAATATTTGGTGCAAAGATACAAATTATTCGCAATATTTTGTATCTTTGCAGACATAAAACTTAAAACACGATGAAAGATATTAAGCGAATTGTATTGACAGGCGGCCCTTGCGCAGGCAAGACGACAGCTTTGGTGCGTATTATCGAGCACTTCTCAAACCTTGGATTCAAGGTGTTTACGGTGCCCGAAGTTCCTACGATGTATAGTCAGGGTGGCTGGAGTTATCTGACGCCCAACCACGATCTTTATTATCAGGGTGAGTTGGCTATCCTGCGCACACAGCTGGCTTTGGAGGATAGTTTCATGCAACTGGCTGAGACGTGTACCAAGCCTACGTTCATTGTCTGTGATCGTGGTACATTGGACATCTCGGCATATATCGACCATGATATGTGGGAGGAGTTGTGCCAGAAGTGTGGCACCAACCCGAATGAGTTACGTCAGCGCTACGATGCCGTGCTCCATCTGGTGAGTGCTGCCGATGGTGCTGAGCAGTATTATACGACTGCTACTAATTCTACACGCTACGAGCAGGCCAACGAAGAAGGTCTGCGCTTGGCGCGCGATCTGGACAAGAAGGTCAATAAGGCGTGGACAGGTCATCCGCATCTGCGTGTCATCAACAACCACGACGACTTCGATGCCAAGTTGCATCGCGTGTTGAAGGAAATCAGCAATGTGCTGGAGATACCACAGCCCATCGAAGAGGAACGTACCTATATCGTTGAACTGACGGGCCAGTTGCCAGAGAGCATCGAAAGCGAGATAACGCAGACCTACCTTGTGGCCGATCCTGATTGCGAAATCCGTCTGCGTCGTCGCAGTTGGAGTGGGGAGGTGGTTAATGTCCACAAAACCAAGAAGCGCATCTCGCCAACTGAAGTGCTCGAAACCGAGCGTCAGGTATCGAATGCCCTCTACGAGTCGTTGCTGCAACAGGCTGATCCTTATCGTGCCACCATCCGCAAGACGCGTCGCGCCTTTATCTGGCGTGGACAGTTCTTCCAGATAGACACTTTCTATACGCCTGTGAATAATCTCGTGTTGTTGGAGACAAAGGGCGTGGCAGAGCAGGAGAGCGTCAATTTCCCGCCTTTCATCAAGGTCATTAAAGATGTGACGGGTAATCCTGAGTACTATAATTATAACATCGCGTTGAAGAGATAAGATGGCTGATGTCTGATGGCTGAAGTCTGAAGCCATTTCGCAGAATAAAACTAACCGTTCACTGAAACCTTTCGGTGGGCGGTTAAACTTTTCGTACCTTTGTAACGTCAAAGAATCGAACAATAGAAAAAAACTTCATTTAGTAATAAACAACTTAAAATTTAAAAGGTATGAAAAAGATTGTAATGACAATGGTAGCCCTGCTGACAATGACAGCAGCTGTAGCACAGGACAACGAGAACCGTCAGCGTCGAGAGTTCAAGAAGCCAACCCCCGAGGAGATGACCAACCGTATGGCTGAGAATCTGAAGTTGGATGACAAGCAGAAGTCAAAAGTGCTCGAACTGAACAAGGAGTATGAGGGTGTGCTGATGGGTGGTCCAGGCATGGGCAGAGGCTTTGGCAAAGGTATGGGCCGTGGTCCTCGTCCTGATGGTGAGACAGGAGCCACAAAGGATAACAATCAGCAGAAACAGCGCCCTCAGCGTCCGGAACTGACTGACGAGCAGAAGGCACAGATGAAGGCAAATATGGAGAAGCGCCAAGAGTACGACAAGAAGCTGAAGAAGATTCTTACCGACGAGCAGTATAAGAACTATCAGGAACAGCATCGTCGTCATGGACACGGTCCACGTGGTCCTCGCGGTCACCGCGGTCCTCGTCCAGACATGCAGTAAACCGTTTCCTTGTTGCTGTCGATGGGCAAGCGCTGGTTATCAATGACAAGCCAGCCTTGCCCATCGCTGGCTTTTATCTTAATCTGTTCACGATTCATCTCGATATGGATGAGTCCGTGTGGTGTAGGCACATCACCTTCCAGCCATTCCAGATCGCCCAGGTTAGGCCTTACTTCATATTCCTCATAGCCAGGCTTCGTAGGCTGTACGCCCAGATAATATTTGCCTAACAGATAGACGGGCGATGCTCCCCAGGCATGACACAATGATTTGCCATAGGGACGTCCGTACATCGCCAGATGCTGGGTGCCGGATTCCGATGGGACGTATTTTTCCCAGAACGAGGTAGCACCCTCACGAAGCATTCCACCCCAGTAGTCGCGCATTTCCTGAAGCACTTGGGTATGCAAGCCGTCAATGCAAAGCGTCTCCAGTTCGTAGAAGCGCATGTATGGCGTCGTGATAGGATCAATATCAGGATTGAGCATCACACTTTGCATTATCTCCCGTCGCTCTTCTTCGTAGGCTAGTCCGTAGAGGATGGCAAACATATTGGGGAACTTGGTGATCTGTTTGTTCATCACACCTTCCTCAATGGCATGATAATATGCTTTCTGCTCGTAGCTCCAGAAGGTCTGCTTAATCTTATTGCGCAACTCTTCTGACTTCACACGATAGCCGTTCTTGATGCCTAGCAGTTTGGCACAGATAGCCATCGTCTCCATAGCCTTCATAAGCAGTATCTGCTCGAAGCACAGCGTGCCACGTTTGTGCATGGGGAAGTCTACCCAGTCTACGAAAATCCAGTCATCAGGTTGTCCCTCGGCCATACCGTTTGCGTTCAGACGCCCTTCAACATAATCCATCAGCGTCACCATGCGTGGCCACATCTCACGTACAAAGTCAATATCGGCAGTATACTGGTAGTAGTCGAGGATAGACTTAAACCAGTAGAACGTATAGTCCATGATGGTATTGACATGAGCCGTCACAGGGTCCTTGCCGCGTAGCTGACGGATGGTACGCTTCACGCACTCCGTATCGAATCGCAGGTAGTAGTTCATCAGATACGACTGGATGGCATCACCGCTCCACGTCCAACGGTCTCGTTTAATGCCATCCATGAAAAACTCACGGGTGGTGAGGTCCATGGTGTAGGCTGCCACATCCCAGATGCGGTTTATCTCGTCGTCAGAACAACGGAACGAACCACTATGCTGTGGATTGTAAGGCGTGTATTCGTAGTCCATCAGCACCTCGTCGTAGCTGGCGTCGCCGTCCTTTTCGATATAGACAAATCGAAAGGCTTTGCTGCTACACACGGAGACAGTCCCCCTGTGCTGAATCGCACACGGGGACAGTCCCCCTGTGCTAAGTCCCCCTGTGCTAAGAACGTCGAGCGTTTCGCAATGCTCTTTGTCAAGGGCTTCCTCGCGGCTCTCACCATAATAAATATGGATGGTTCCGTGCAGGCCTTTTATCTTCAGATAACCGAAGGTCTCTTTTCCGAAATCGTAGAGGGTGCCGTTGGTTGCGATGACATCGCAACTAACGGGACATAGTTCCTCGCGCTCCAGACGGTAGCTGGAGGGTGGGGTGTCAGGACTGTCGAAATGCCAGGAAGCAGCAGGCACGTAGATGCCAGAACCATGCGCCACGCCGTTTTCGTCTATCCATAGCTTGTCTTCATACGTGGCGAGCCAGGTAGAGTCGGTATGGATGGTGCTGCCTTCTATGTAGAGGGCTGGTGGTGTGGCTTGATTCCATACTTTCAGGTTGAGCTTATGTTCTCCTGCTGGTATACGATAAGTAGATGCAGGAAACTGCAACTTACCATCGAGTGCGAAGTTATATTGCCCCTCACAGGCAATGGTGATCGTCTCCTCCTGCTCAAGGGTAAAAGCCTTCGAGAATTCTACCGTCACATAGTGTGAATCCTGTTTCCAGAACGGAGGAAACATAGCACCACGTTCCGTCCTGCGGTTATTGAAAATATTACCTAGCCATATCTCGAAGTCGCCAGGATACCATATCCAGGTAGCCTTTTGGCTGTTAGCCTTTAGCTGTTGGCTATTATTTGATGCCTGCATTGTTTTTGATTTGTTCGTTTACTTGTGGTCCGTTATTCTCCCAGATGTTGCCAGGACCATTGGCATTCTTCAGGAATTTCTCTGCTGGTGTCCAGTTGTCACGGATGGTGATGTTCGAAGATCCCTCGTCGGTATACAGATAGAACCAATGGTTGGGGTCGTGGACGTAGCTGGGTGTAGCAATGTCGCGTACCACATTCTCACTAATCAGCGTTCCTGGCTGATTTCCCAGCGTATAGATACCTGCACAGTCGTACATGTGTTGGGCGTAGTTGTAGATGAGATTTGCGTGCACCTTATTATCCTTCATACATACCAGGTCACGGTTCCAACCCCAACCCAGCGAGATACCCGTGTATGAGACATCGTGGATGGTGTTATGCTCGATATTGATGCCCGAAACATAGCCCGCACAGATGGCCACACAGCCCCAGTCTTCATTGGTGACGTTATAGAAGAGGCTCTGCTCCACCGTCTGGTTGGTACATACCTCCCGAAAGTCTGTGGGCTGATAGGGCAGGTGAGTCTCTAATCCTTCTGGCGAGAAGGAACCACACACATAGCCATTCATCGCGATATCCGTAAACGTACAATGTGTCGTCTTGCCACCACGACAGCCCACGACATAATCAAGACCAGAGCCACCCAAGTGTTTAAAGCGGCAATTCTCGAAATTGATGTTCTCCGTATGGCGTAGTTCCACAGCGGCATCAGCACGTCCCAACCATCCCTGATTGTCCAGTTTGTGATTGTTCGGACGGTCTATCTGTGGGCGCAGCTTATAAGCTTCCGTCAGATACATGCCAGCCTGCAAGGGCACATGACCTTTTTCCGATGGGCGCATCCAAGTCGTATGACTGAAGGTGACACCTTTTATCTCTATATTCCGCACAGGACGTTCTGCTGTACCTATTACCTCCACCAACGTTTCGAGAACAGGAACGACGGCAGTAAATTGTTCACTTTTCACTTTTAACTTCTCACTTTCCCGTGGCATGTAGTATAGCTTGTGCTCACGGATGTCGTGATACCACTCGCCAGGTACATCCAGCAGTTCTTTGGCATTTGTCAGATAGAATGGTGACGGATGTCCCGTATTGGGTGTCATAGGCGAAGGCCAGGGATGCTCAAACTGCAGCTTAGCTTCCGGGTTGTGAAATCTCACAGCTACGGAATCGCCCTGTGCTGTCAGACTCTTGATGCGCAGGTTCGATGTGCACCACATCTCATGCAGTACCATTTCTGCGTATGGCGCCTTCATGATTTTCTCCACCGCTTTCTTTGGTACCCACAGAATATGGTTCTTCTTGTCGTAGGTGCGTATGCGGTTCATCTCTTCAAAGTCCTGTACGTCACGTGCTCGGATGGCTTTCTCTCCGTTTACCCATAACTGCCTGAAGTCCAGAGGTCGCCCATTGAAGTCTGGCACATCTGCCACCATCAGTTTCCCTTGGCGCTTCCAGTTCTTAATCGCCACTCCTCCGCTGATTACCGCATTCTCTCCTTCTATGCGCAACCCGCTATCTTCAGGACGCAGACGGATAGGTTCGTAGAGCCAGTAGGTGCCAGCACCGAGATGGATGGTGACATCAGTGGCTTGTCCTAATCGGCGCATTTCGCGAGCCTTCCTGATGGCATCCGTCAGCGATGAGTCGGGTGTGATGTTGATATCTGCAGCCTGGATGGGCAGATACGAGAAGAGGAAGAATAGCAATATGCCTACAAACTTCTTAAAGTGAATAGAAAGCATCGTCAGGTCGTCACTCTGTTCTGCTTCTCCTACAAATGTGTGTACAGCTTCAGTCATATTATCAATCAGTTGTTTGGGATCTCTGCTTGATGTCTCAGCCACCTCGTTGATGCGCTCCTCCTGGAACTGCTCGTGGTTGATATCCTCAGCCTCCGTCAGTCCGTCTGTATAGAGGAAGATGGTTGTCTGGTCGTCAATCTCTGTTTCCTGCAGTGTAAAGTCCCAACCATCCATCACACCTGCAGGCAGGTTCGGGTTGCAGGGTAATAAACCGATGCCTCGTTCACCTATCAAGAGTGGCGCATCGTGTCCTGCATTACAATAAGACAGATGTCCTGTCTTGAGGTCTAGTACACCCACAAACAGAGTTACAAACATGTTCGAATCGTTGCCTTCAGCCATAGCGTCGTTGATGCGTCTGACTATCAGGTTGGGTGCTGTCTCATGCATTGAGATAGTACGGAACTGGGCCTGTGTCACAGCCATCACCAAGGCTGCAGGCACACCCTTTCCCGATACGTCGCCTATGCAGAAGAACAGATGGTTGTCGCGGAAATAGAAATCAAACAGGTCGCCACCTACCGCTTTGGCAGGTTTCAGTCGTCCGTAGATATCCACCTCTTGGTGATCGGGGAATGGTGAGAATGCCTTGGGCAGCATCGACATCTGGATATCGCTGGCAATATGCAGCTCACCCTCTATCATTGCCTTCGAGGCTGTTGTCTTTTGCAACTGGTCGATATATTGCGTCAGTGATATCTGCATGTTCTCAAACGAGTCGCGCAACTCGCGTATCTCGTCTTCTGTCTTAATATTCGGCAGTTCCGCATTAAAGTCGCCCTTTGCCACTTCCGATGCCGAATTTGCCAGAGTCTTCAGCGGGAACAGCTGCGAATGGATGACAGTCTTCAGTACCACACCTATCGTCAGCAAGAGCACAATGAGCAGAATCAGCATGTGCATTCGCAGCCTGTTAGGCTGCTCCATCACTTTCTCTTCCGGAATAGTGAAGCAGATAGACCATTGCACTCTCGATACTGGTGCATAGAATACCAGCGAGGTACCTTGTTTCTTTTTCGATGCGTTCGATGTGAATAGCGCCAGGTCGTTGATAGTGTCTACGCCCCTTTCCCATCTCAGCATCTTGTTAGCCAACAGCGATGCTTCATTGTCTTTTATCTTTCTCAGTTGTGTGACGGCATTAGCCGTTTGTATCCATTGAATATCAGGATGGCACACAAACTGAGAGTCGCGCCCCAGGATGAACACCTCCGAATAGTCGTAAGGCTTGGCACCTTCCACTATCTGCTGCACCCAGCGCAGGTCTACGTCGGCACACAGGATGGCATAGGTCTCTCCCTGCTCATCGTGTAAGGGTACAGAGTATGACACCATCGCACGTTTCGTCGACATCGAGTCGATATATGGCAAGCACCAGTAGCCTTTGTCCAGCTTGTTGGTGTATATCCAGTTGCTGTCCGTCTCCAGATAGCAGAAGTCGTTATCTGGCCCGCCTATCTCATCCTCAGTCAGTTCCCCCGTAATGGGATCGCGCGAGATGGTTACAATACCCAGCACCATGATGGTAGTACGTATTGCAACCGATCTGTTCAGAATCCCAGGAAGTTTCATGTTCTATCTCTGTTTCTCTTGCTTATTTCACATTCAGTTTAGCGTATGCTTCTCCCATCAGCAGCAGGTCTTCATGATGCAAAAGGCTCACCTCGACACCCTTCTGGAATATCATCACGATGTCGCTGCCGCCAAACTGGAAGAATCCCATCTCGTCGCCCTGCTTCAACTCTTGTCCTACGTGCAGCGATGGAATCCAGTTGACGCTGCATATCTGCGACATGCCCACAGGCAACATCGCCACGAGTCCGTAGTCCTTCGTTTCAATGATGGCACAGGCACGTGTCTCAACCATCTGGAATCCTAAGTTGTTCTGATAGTAGTACAGCTTCTGTTCGTCGTCCCATAGCGTATAGCCACCACCTGCGGCAACACCAGGAATGCGTCGCAGCTCCAGCAGTTTGCCGCTGACGGGAGCATGGTAGCGGTGATAGCAGTTGACGTCCAGGAAGGTATGTGTCAGCGTACCGCCGGCAAAGGCATTCTTATAGGCTGAATCATCACCTATCAGCTGTGCGATGTCGCTGAGTTTGGCAGTCTTGATTTGCAGGTCGTCGTAAACCAGTTGGTTGTTGTCGTCGATAGCCCATGTCTTCTTGGGCCATGAGTCGGCAGGTGCTATCACATCCGCATCAGCAATGGGTCGCATCTCAGGTGACGCCAGGCTGCGGGCAAAAAACTCGTTGAAGGTCTTCCATTGGTTGCCCTCGCCATACCATCCTTCCGTCAGTCCCCAGTCGGGGTCCGATGCCAACATCTCGTAGTATGTGTCGTTCCAACTCTCTTCGGTTTCCAGAAAATCGCCCCACGACTGCGCATAGGTGGTAAGCCACGATGCAAAGGGCTCCACGAATTCGACTGTAGGATAATAGAAACCTCGGTCTTTGAGTGCCTCCAACGGCTGGTCTACCACAAACCAGAAGTAGCCGATACCCTGATCTACTCTTCCGTAGAGCGACTGCCCGTAAGTGCCTGGGGCAGGGTAGGGCATCACGTCCCAAGGCAGACAGCGTATGTTACGGTCTACGAAATCGCAGAACTCGTCGAAATTCTGTGCGGGATTATAGCGTCTGTCGGGATTGATGACTGCTGCCTGGCTGATAGCCTGTTCCAACAATTGGCGCACCTCCGTGTTTTCGTTGCAGATGCGAATCAGTTCGTTGACAGCCTCCGTATGTTGTTTCTGTGGTGGTACTACGGGATTGTCTTCCACACTACACGAGGTATAGAGGAAGCAGAGTATTGTGGTGAAGGCCAGAAGCCTCAGTGTTTTCTTGTTCATTGGGGAATGCTTAATGTTAGTCCGACAACAAAGTAACCTTTTTGCGAGCAGGGATTGCCTATCAGCTGTGCATAGATGGGCACTGAGAAGTGCTCGGTAATCTTGATATCCTTCGTGGCTTTCACGCTGACGTTGGTCACCGCAAAGCCGTTGGTTTCATAATAGGTGGTGGCATAGGGTACAACGCCTACCGTTGCCTCCCAGTTGCAGGTAGCCAGTTTGAAGGGTGCTGTCACTTCAGCATACGACGAATAGGCGCGCTTATCGTTTTTGTTCACACCGTCGCCTCCTGCAAAGATCGTCTGCCACGAAGCAGTGAGAATGCCGAAGTCGTAGGCAATGAACCCTTCAAACGCATGATAGGTCGAGTGGGCATTGTAGTCGAAATATTTCGTGTCCGAGTATCCGCTCCAGTAGTCTACGACACCTAGTGTCAGTCCTCCTGTGGTGTACGATGCCGTCAGGTCAAACTCCCTGGCGTCTTCCGATGTTGTCAGACTCATCGAACCCCATGCCGAGAGGCTAAATCCCTTCCAGCTGACGCCCAGATTCGGCTGCACACTGGCGTGACCTAATTCCATACCGCGCCAGATATACTGGCTGACAAAATCTGCGGAGAGGGTTGCTTCCACCTTCTCCTGAGCATTCACTGCAGACCATCCTGCAGATACTAAAAGCACTATGGCAAATAAATAGTTGCGCATGGTTATATATAATATATCTTATATATAACGACGACGAAGCCCGGATATTGTCATCATTACAAAATAATATGTTGTTCGTCATACTAATACTATGAAGGTAGCTATCATACAAAACTGTATTCGTACGAAGCAGCTGGACTGGACGCTCCAGTTTGCCACCGACCTGATTAATCAGCAGCCTGGTGCCGACCTCTACGTGCTGCCCGAGACTTTTGCCACAGGGTTTATGGTCGAAGGCACTACACAACAGGCCCGTGTGCAGGGTCCGCAGATCCTCCTTTGGATGCAGCAACAGGCCCGTCGCCTGAATGCCGCAGTAGCAGGCAGCATCGCCATTTTCGACGATGAAGGACTCTTGCGCAACCGCCTCTTCTTCGTCCGTCCTGATGGCAGCTATGATTATTACGACAAGCACCATCTCTTCACCTATGCTGGCGAGACGAAGGATTATGTCGCAGGCCAGCGTCGCGTCGTGGTTGAATGGCGAGGCGTGCGGTTCCTGCTGCAGGTGTGCTACGATCTTCGTTTCCCTGTTTTCTCGCGCAATCGTGGCGACTACGATGCCGTTATCTATGTGGCCAATTGGCCGCTTAGCCGTAAGGATGTGTGGCATACGCTGCTCCGTGCACGCGCCTTGGAGAATCAGAGTTTTGTCATAGCGACTAATATCACTGGCGACGATGCAGGCGTTTGTGATCATGCGGGCGACTCTGCCATCATCGATGCCTATGGCCACACCCTTGCCGAGTGCATCACGGGTCGTGTCGAGTCAGCCTCCGCCGAGCTCGATATGGAGTCGCTGCAGCGCTTCCGTCAGAAATTTCCCGTCCTCGACGATGCCGATTGAATCACATACCGTTTTTTTGCCGAATGTCGCAGTTCATGGTATAAAAACGGGGATTCGTTGAAAAGATTTGGGGAAATGGCGATTTGTGTCTATCTTTGCGCCATGTTAACAAGCTACATGCTATAAAAAGGTAAAAGGATATGAAAAAGATGACAATGGTGATGCTCATGGCATCGATGGTGGGCGCAACAGCCTGTTCGAGTGAAGACCCGATTAATGATTTGTATAACGAGATGGATAATTTCGGCGGTGGCGGCATGGCTGGCGGCATGGGTTCGGCTACGGCTGGCAGCGGCGAACTGACGACGTTTACGATTGCTCTGGACAAGACGACAGCTGAGCCCAGCAGTGTGGCAGATGAGTATTTCCCTGACGAGGAGGACTTGCTGGAGAACAACGAGTTTACGACGGAAGTGAACATCGACCTGTCGAACCCAACGGCATCGACGGAGAACGGTGTGGAGATTACCGTCAACGGCGGACACATCACAGCCAATCACGGATCGACGAAGAAGATATGCTACGTGGTGAGCGGCAAGACGGAGAACGGCTCGTTTACTGTTGTGGGCGACAAGAAATACGAGGTGAAGCTGAACGGCGTGGACATCACGAATCCGGACAGTGCCGCCCTGAATCTGCTGAGTGGCAAACGGGCTTACATCGTGCTGGCTGACGGTACGACGAACAAGCTGGCGGATGGCACCACGTCGCAGAACAACCACAAGGGTGCGCTGTACTGCAAGGGTAAGCTGCTCTTCAACGGCAACGGGGCACTGGAGGTGTATGGCAACTACGCAAACGCCATTCATACGGCCGACTATATCGTGTTCCGCAAGGGTAATAACATCTATGCCAACTCGACCATCAAGAACGGTATCAAGGCCAACGACGGCGTATTCATCAACGGCGGCATCATCAACGTAGAGGTATCGGCAGCAGGTGCCAAGGGTATCAACTGCGAGGACGACATCATCATCAACGGAGGACGTACGACGGTGGTGGCCACAGGTAATGGCACTTGGGACTCTGACGATCAGGAGACCAAGGCGGCTGCCGGCATCAAGGCCGACTCGATCATCACTATCAATGCGGGTGAGGTATACCTGAAGGCTACAGGCAGCGGCGGCAAGGGTCTGAAGGCCGACTGGGAGGCTTACATCAACGGCGGTAAGCTGCGCGTCATCACGGAAGGCGGTCTCTATTACAGCAACGGATCGTCGGAAAACCACAACTATACGGGGAATACCGATAATTTGAACGACGACTACACATCGTCGCCAAAGGGCATCAAGGTAGGTACGAAGAATGTACACGGCGTGCTGGACATCACGGGTGGCGACATCATGGTACGCACAAAGGGCACCAACGGCGAGGGTATCGAGTCGAAGGGTACGCTGACCATCACGGACGGCAGAGTCATGGTGGCTGCCTACGACGATGCCATCAACTCCAGCAGCGACCTGACCATCAGCGGCGGCAACGTCGTGGCAGTAGGCATCAACAACGACGGTCTGGACACCAACGGCAACCTGTACATTAAGGGTGGCACGCTGATAGCCATGGGTGCTGGAGGTGCTGAGACGGGTATCGACATCGACGAGCAGCACAAGCTCTATATCACCGGTGGTAACATCTTCGGAATAGGTGGACGCGTAGACGGCAGCATAGGAAGTACCTCACAGGGTATTGCCACCACCAGCGGATCGGTAGCTGCCAACGCCACAGTGACCGTCAGCAATGGCAGTACGACACTGGCCTCGTTTACCATGCCTCCATACTCTTACAATAACGGCACCATCATGGTGAGTGCGCCAGGCATGAGCAGCGGCAACAGCTATACGCTGAAGCTGGGCTCTACGTCGCAAAGCATCACAGCATCGAACAGCATCAACAGCTCGATGGGAGGCGGTCCTGGCGGACGCAGATAAAAAGCGAAGAAATAGCAAATATCCGGGCTTACATTTGGTGAGTCCGGATATTTTTCTTATCTTTGCAGCACAATAACGAACAAACTTTATTCTACAAACGATATGAAACAGATTATAGCTATTTTAAGTTTCCTGCTTATCCCGATGTGTGCGTCGGCTCAAACACCTGCAGAGCTTTTTACGAAAGGTTTATCTGCATTTAACACTAAGGATTATGACAATGCGCTCAAACTATATGAGCAGGCAGCATTTCAAGGACACGCTGGTGCACAATGCAATCTCGGGTTTATGTATGCAAACGGCAAAGGCGTAAAGAGAGACTATAAGAAGGCTATGGACTGGTATATGGAAGCTGCAAATCAAGGCAATACCATAGCCCAATTTAACCTTGCTACGATGTATAATACAGGCAAGGGATGCAAGGTGGATTATAGCCAAGCCTACCTGTGGTTTCTGAAGGCTGCACAGCAGGGACATGATGGCGCGCAGACGAATCTTGGATATATGTATGAGAAAGGACGTGGCGTCAACAAGAACCTGAGCAAATCACTGGAATGGTATATGAAAGCTGCAGCGCAGGGTAATGAGCAGGCAGCAAACTGCGTGACGATATTAAGGAACAAGAATCCCTATCTGAATGAAAACGCGAATGCTGCCAGTCAGCCTCAGGTGGCCTATGCACAGCAACAAGCCCCAGTTCAGAATGTCCAGCCGCAGGCTCCTGCACCTGTTACCCAGCCTGTTGCTCCGATGAAGAACAGGGATATCATCGACACTGAGATCCCAACTGTCAAGGACGTCAACAGCACTACCTTTGCCATCATCATTGCCAACGAAGACTACCAGAAGGAAACAAAGGTCGACTATGCGCTGAACGACGGTGATATATTCAAGACCTATTGCCACAAGACCTTAGGTCTGCCTGAGAAGAATATCCATTATGTCCCCAATTCTACGCTCAACAATCTTATTGATGAACTAGAATGGCTCAGACAGGTATGCGAGGCTTTCAATGGCGAGGCAAGTTTGATATTCTATTATGCAGGTCATGGTGTACCCGACGAAAAGTCTGGCTCTGCTTATCTGCTGCCTACCGATGGTAACAGCCGCATCATGCGTACCTGTTTCAACATGAATGAGCTTTATGAGACCCTGGGAAAAATGCCTGCCAAGAAAGTGACGGTATTCATGGATGCCTGCTTCTCGGGCAGTCAGCGAAGCGGTGAGATGCTAGCAGCAGCCCGTGGTGTGGCTATCAAGGCTAAACCTGCCGCACCCAAGGGTAACATGGTGGTTTTGACAGCAGCACAAGGCGACGAGACGGCCTATAAATACGAAAAAGGTCAGCATGGTCTGTTCACCTATTTCCTCCTGAAGAAACTGAAAGAAACCAAAGGAAATGTGACGTTCGGCGAATTGAGCGAATATATTGAAACTGAAGTGAAACGTTTCTCTATCGTAGAAAACGGCAAGAGCCAGACACCGAGTGTCATGACATCAGGTAATCTTTCCGATAATTGGAAGAACATCAAGTTTAATTAAGTGGTTAGAAGCAATCCTGACTCATGAAGCGGAAGGTGCTGTTCATTTTCGCTATCGTTGTGGTGATAGTCCTGGCTACACTGGCTATGACGAAACCAGATAGGGCTGCTCATTATGAAGCAGTGAAGGCGATGGCGTTGAAAACGGTAGACCACGAACTGTCTAAGAATCCGCAGACCGCTGAATATGCGGCAATAGGTACGGCGAAAGCGCTGAACATGATAGACGAATATCTGCAGAGAAATCTTTTGGTATACGAGCATACATTTTATTCATCTGGAGTACTGATTTACAACGATAGGTTTATCCCCATCTCGGTTGGCGTCTTTAACAAGGTCTATCTCACCGTCGGTGAAGAGGACGTCAAGCGAGTGGTGGAAATTCCGGATCCCTTTTAAGCTTTTAATTAAGCTAGTTTTACTAAAAACTATCCGAAAATGAAAACAAGACAATTATTCTTAATAGTGTTCCTTTCCATTTGGAAAATAACCTTGGGTTATTGATTGATAAGCGGCACTTACTGAAAAATTTTATTTTTGCGATTTATCTGCCATACTGCCACCAGCTCTCTGAATTGCTTTTGTACAAAGGGGTTGTCTGGTGGTGGCAGATTTGAAATTGATGGCAGATAAGGCTTCTTTTGGTGGTTTTAAAGGCTAATATGTGGTATTCTGAAGGCTATTTTGCCTCGTTCTAAAGGCTGTTTTTGGTCATTTTGAAGGCTACTACGGGTTGTTCCAAAGCCTTCTTAGGGTCATTCTAAAGGTTTCTATGGGTCGTGCTAAAGGCTACGATGGGGCATAGAGAGCTTTACCATCAGGCAAAGGAAACTTCAGGATGAGGCATCATGTATGTTTATACACATATAGAAACGACGTAGCAAGCGGGGAGTTTGAAGTAAGCAAACTAGGAGTTTAGTTACGGCAAACTGCCAGTTTAGTGCCGGTAAACTCTGAAGGGGTAGAGAAATCGAGTATTTATGCATTTCCTGCATGGATATGCAAGAGCGCAATGGAATTGCTTCCATCAATAGGTGCAATTGCTAGATTTAATGGTAACAATTGCTACCATTAATGGAAACAATTATCAGATTATCGAAAAAAGGCGCATTCGAAAATATCCCTCCCTTCCTCCCGTAACCCATCGCAAATGCCGATAAATAAAGGGATGAAGACACGGGAGGGATAAGCAATGCCCCTCCCGTCTCCCTCCCGTTTTTATCAAAACGGCCTCCCAGCAAAAAATGTCAACACTCGTTAGGAATAGCAGAAAAAGTGAGTGAATGAGACCTCAAAGGGAGGGTAACGGGAGGGTGAAAAGATATCCCTCCCGTGCTTTAAATGCCCTGTACATAAGGGGTTGAGGCCTGTGACGGGAGGAAGGGAGGGATGTTTTGAGAATCTCTATTTCTTGTAATTCAGCGCAGCACCAATGGCTGTACAGAACTCGACATGTTTGGGGATATGGAAATGGACACCGTATAGTTTCTCCAACATGGGGTAGACGTCCTTGCACTGGGGAAGGAGCGTCAGGTTGCCAATGAGCACGAAGTCCTCAGCAAAAGTGGACTGTCCCGCTGTGTCCGTTCGGTGGGCTCATTCTATCTCCATTTGTCCGTTATAGCTGATTGGTTCCCGCTCTCTGGCCATGACGTCGACACTCGTCTTGCCATTCGAGAAGATGTCGAGGGTATAAGTCAGGATATCCTCTTCGTTGTCCACCTTGATAATCACCTGCGTACGGCCCTTGCTGTCCTTAGCAGCCTGATAGTCACGGATTGGTGCCGCGAAGTTTAGACCCTTACCGCCGCCATACGGCACGTTATAGGCTCTGCCGAAGTAGGGCAGGTAGGAAATAAGTGTGTCGCCCTTCACCTGCACAGAGTAATCTGACGACACATGCACCGCTCTGCCCCGTCGCGGAAACATCATGTCTACGTTGATGGTGTACTGCCGTTCAGCCAGTGCCGTCTCCACTTTCTGTGCCAGTCTCGCCTCCCGTTCTGCCCGTTCTGCGCTCGACAGTGAGCTGCAGGCAGTAAAAAAGCCCACCATTGTGATCAGAGTTATTATTACCTTATTTCTCATATTTAAATGCCAATGTCTTCATCTGACCGCTTAATTAACTTGATGCTGCAAAGATAAAAAAAATGACTGGACTCGCCAAATGTGGGTCCGACTTTTTTTGCTTTTCTTTTGGCGGTTTACAAATAATTCATTACTTTTGCGCCCGAAATGATGACCAAATGATTTAGAAACAATGAAAAAGATTTTGACTTTGATAATGGCTGCGGCTCTTGCCCTGCCAACATTCGCACAGTTTGAAAACACCGGTAAGCGCAACCGCTTTAACCATAACAATACTGAACAGTATTACGGACTGAGGCTCGGTTTGAACATTGCCGCGCTGTCGAGCGACGCCGTAGAGCTGAACCTTGGCAGCCGCACGGGTATCAGCGTGGGTGCCGTGTATGGCATCCAGCTGGCTAATTCGGCTCCTGTATGGTTGGAGACTGGTCTGTTCTATTCGGAGAAGGGTGGTAAGGAGACGATCCAGGGCATCAAGTATAGCGCACGTCTGTCGTACTTCCAGGTGCCGGTAGTCTGCAAATACGCTATCGATATTGCCGACGACTTCTTTCTGACGCCGTTCTTTGGCGGCTATATGGCCTTGGGTGCGTTCGGAAAGATTAAGGACTACGGCCTGCGCACGTCGGAGAGCTCGTGGGACACCTTCAACCGCTTTGATGCCGGTCTGCGTCTGGGTTGCGGCTTCGAGTACGATATGGTGTATGCTGAAATAGGTTACGATTGGGGTCTGACCAATATCAGCAAGAGCGATTTTGATGCTACCCACACTCGTAACCTATTTATCAACGTCGGCGTAAACTTCTAAAAGAAAACGGCTTATTGCCACAGCTTGATGACTCCTCCGACGACAAGCATGCGTCCGGGGGAGTAAAGGGCGTATTTGCGAGTAGACGAGTCTATCCGCCTGTCGACCTTATCGAAGATGTTGTCGATACCGATGACGGGCTTGAACTCAACCCATCGGCCACACTGGATGGTGTGGGTGGTATGCAGGTTCCAGACGCCGAAGCCCGGGGCATCCTCGTAGTCGGGATAGTAGGTCTTCGACTGCAGACGTCCGTTCAGATTGACATTCAGCGCATAGCGACCCCAAGAGTGATGATAGTTGGCGGCGATGGTGGCGGCATGACGGATGCTGCGCTCCAGTAGCGTCCACTCGTCGCCACTCTTGGTGCGGGCATAGGTGTAGACGTAGTTGGCAGAGAGGTTGAAGCCTGGGATGATGTTGGCCGACACATTGAGCTGCAGGCCTTTGACGTCGCCCTTGTCGCTGTTCTGATAGAGCGCATAGCTCACCATCTTGCTGGCCTGATCCTGCGTCATCTCAGGGAATTCTTGCATGAGCATCGTCCGGCTGGCATCGTCGATACTGATATTCTGTTTGATGACCATATCGTTGATGCGGTTCAGATAGCCTGTGACGCTCACAGCTATCACCTCGTCGCGATATTCGGCGTTCAGCGAGAAGTAGTTGCTCTTCTCAGGCTTCAGATTCTTATTACCAAAGCTGATCTGTGCCTTACCGCGATTCACGCTGAAGTAGTGATAGTATAGCTCATCAAGACCTGGGGCGCGGAATCCGGCAGAGTAGGTGGCACGGAAACGGAAATTGCCTGGGGCATACATCAGCGTCACCTTAGGCGTTAGGTGGTTGTTGAACGTCTCGTGGTGCGTCAGACGGAGTCCGAGGGTGGCTGTGAAGTACTTGAACAGCTTATGCTCGTGCTGGGCATAGGCTGCAAGCGAATAGACGTGCTGATTGATATTTCCGCTGGTTGCCGTCAGATAGTCCTTACGCCAGTCGGCACCGAAAATGGTGGTAGAATTGCCTGTCAGTCCGAGGATGGCCTTCAGTTCGCCATCCATAGAGCGCTGCTTCTTCGACTGGACATAATCGCCAATGGCATTGCTCTTAGTTTCTACATCGTATTCCTTGCCATAGCGGAAACGGTCGACGGTGAAGTCGGCCTGCAACGAGTTCTTGCTGTTGAATTTATAGATGCCGCCCAGGTTCCAGCGGAATCCCTTATAGCGCATCTCGTAGTCGGTACCGCCTGTGACGTCGCTTCTGGTCTCAGGGCGGTCGGTTATCTTATATGAATAGTCTAAGCCCGCATTGAGTGCAATGTGTTGGTTGGGGGTATAGGTGAATTTCTGTCCGATAATGTTTGAACGATAGCCTGTAAAGAAGGGGGCTATGGTCTGATAGCTGTCGGCACGGTCGTGGGTAAACGACGTGTAGGAGCCGAAGCCATTCTTATAGATGTCGAGCGTGACGGCCTCTGTCAGCACGCCGTGACCGCTCACCTTGGTGTCGCTGGTAACGCTGACGAGATTCTGTGTAGGCTGGTCGGTGATGATGTTGATGACACCCGCAATGGCATCCGATCCATAGAGCGATGACGCTGCCCCATCGAGCACCTCGATACGCTTGACGCGCGACATGTTGATGCGGTTGAGGTCGACATTGTTGGAGATGTCGCCAGTGAGTTTCTGACCATTGATCAGAATAAGGATATACTTGTTGCCCAATCCGTTCAGACGCAGGAAGGTACCCATGGAGTTGGGCGCCATAGAGGCCTGCGGCATCATACGCGTCAGAGCGGCATCGAAGGTGCTGATGCCCTGTTCGCTGATTTCCTGCGAAGAAAGTACACGGACGGGTGTGGCGGTCGACTTGAGACGCTGGTGATGGCCTGAGCCGGTGACTACCACTGGGTTGAGATTATACGTGCGACTGGTCATCGACGAGTCGCGATGTTCCATTTGATGGATTTGGGAAAAAGCGGCACCCCCCGAGAGGAGTGCCACTGCTAATACAATTAGCTTAATATAACGCATGAGAGAGGGTTATTCTTCAGGATTCTTTGAGTGGTAGTATTCAAGAGGAGCACCGTTGATGGCATCCTGGGTGTGGTTCATCCAGATCTGACGGATCTTAGGCAATTCGAGCAGACCGTACTCAATCATCGTCGAGTTGTCGCACTCGTAGCCCAGGTGATGGAAATACATCTTCCAAGAAGTGTCCTCGACCTCGCCCTCTTCGTTAGGTGTGAAGCCTACGCCTTCCTGCCAGTTGTCGTCATCGTCGCCAGCCATATCGTTGTGACCGTGGTCGCCATCGATAGACATGAGCGGTGTGCAATATACCTTACCACTGGTGATGCCAGCAGCCACCATACGGGCATGGACATTGGTCTTGAAGTTCTCCATCATATCAACGGTTCCTACGAAGTAGTTCTTGCTGTACTTCTGCAGCTCAACCTCCAGTTCGGTGTAGCGAACGTTAGCCTTATAGGTGTCGTACTCATCGGGGTTACCATGACCCATGAAAGCGACAACAGCATTGGCTGCCTTGTCACCATAGAGTGCATCGAGCTCCTTGGCAACAGATTTCACATCTTCCTCAGCATCCTGCAACAGGGGCACACCGAGCTTCAGGGTTACACCAGCCAGATAGGCATCGTCGAGGTCGCCATTGGCATTGTTGGCGAAGTCCTTGATGTAGTTGATAACGCGGGTGTACTCCTCGCCGGGAATCACCTGCAGCGACTGGACAACAATCTCCTCATACTGCACACCCTCGGCAGCAAAGGCGTTGAGCCAGAAGGGAGGTGCATAGTAGTTGCGGGAAACACCGTTCTCACCGGCAGCGGCACGGTTGATACAGATGGCTGATGAGTAGCTCAGGAATACGTCGTAGCCGGCGAATGCATTCTTGTAGGCATCAATCGTTGTGTCGAATGCATTGAAGCCTTGCTCCCATGTGCAACCGAAGGCAACGAGCAGAATAACCTTCTTGTTCTTCTTGTTAGCTTTCACGTGATCGGTAACAGCTTTCTGATAGCGTGACCAGTTGTTGTCCTGTGGCACTTCCACAACGACCTCTACTTCCGTCTCGACAGGAACTTCTACGATTTTCTCCACTTCTTTTTCCTTTTCGCAGGAAGCGAGACCCATGGTGAGGCAAACGGCTGCGAATGCCATCACGAAATACTTAATCTTCTTCATTGTTACTTGATTTAAAATTAGACTTATTGTTAGTAAACTTAAGTTTCTTGCCTTGTGCAAAGCGAATGGTCAGCGTGCCATAGACGGTGCGACCTGGGGTGGTAGTGCCCAAGTGCAGACCATGAGGCGTGCGGTCGACATAGTTGAAGATATTGTCGATGCCTGCCTCAAGACGGAACAGCCACTTCTTGCTGACGGGGAACTCGTGGTTGGTGGATATGCGCCACGTCTGATAGCCCTTGCCATCGCCATTTATCTGATAGTAGCGCTTTGACGACATGCGGCCATAAAGACCAACACCCATGTGATAGGCTGACGAGAAGTCGTGGTTCCACGTGAGCAGCCAGCTGCCCTTATGGTGGGCCATACCATCGATGACGACATCGATAAGACGGTCGTGGTTGGTGTCGTACTTCTTGGCATCGGTATCCAGATAGCTATAGCTGGCACCCACCATCCACTCGCGGTTCAGGCGATAGCGAATGCTGACGTCGATGCCCTTGGTCTCGGCTGTTTCCAGATTCTGATACTGGCGTGTCTTGCGGGGATCGTACTTCACGATATACTCAGCGGGAGCCTGATTGTTGGGGATGGTGACAAGCGTAATCATATCCTTCACCTTATTGATATATCCCGTCACCGTGACGTTCAGTCCCTGCCAGTTGTATTCGCCACTCACCGCATAGTAGTTGGAGGTCTGAGGCTTCAGATTCTCGTTGCCCAGATAGAGATAGGTGGCATTCATGTATTTCACATAGCGATAATACAATTCCTTGGGGGTAGGGGTCTTGAAACCCTGACTCCACGTGGCACGCAGACGGATATTGTCGCCCAGCGAGAGCATGCCGGATATCTTAGGCGAAAGGTTGGTGCCGAACTGTACGTTATGGTTCAGACGCAGACCGCCAGTGATGTTCATGGCTACCTTCGGACTGAACGTATAGCTGAACTCGTCCTGCACATAGGCAGCCTCGGTATTGTCTCTGGCTACACCGCCTTCCACACGCATGGGAGCCTCCAGATAGTCGTAACGCCATTCTAAACCCGCACTCAGACGATTGTTGTAGGGTAGGGTGAAGATGCCCTTCATATGGGCCATCATACGACGCTGATCGCTCTGCAGCTCTTCATCGCCAGGGAAGAAGGGATAATAAGGGGTGAAGTTGCCATGAGGGTCATAACCATCAGTCAGTGTGGTATCCGTATAATTATAATAGTACGCGTGACGATTCCAGTTGACGTCGAGTGTCACCTGGTCGTTCTTGTTCAGTTTCCACTTACCACCAGCAGCCAGACTCTGATTGCGATAAGCCATATCGTAGGTCTTCACGTCGACGGCAGCATACTTACCGCTGGGGCGATAGATACGTTTCCAATACGTTGAGCCCTCGGCATAGAGTTCCAGACGCTTCGTGGGTTCGTAGGTGAGACGCTCGGACACTTGCCAACTGGTATGCCTATTGACCGTCATATTACGGGAGTCTTCTATCAGGAACTCCGTCTGCTTGGGGTCTTCCGTAGCGGTGTTCTGCCAACCATCGGAGTGCTGCAATTGGAAATTGGTATAGCTCTTCACCTTGCCAATGGCAATGCCTATGCCGTTGTGCTGGCGGATATCGCCGTAGCTGCCACCACGTGTGCTGTTTTCGAAGAGCAGTCCCTCGTTGTGCTTCTTCGTGATGATGTTTACCACACCGGCAATGGCATCGGAGCCATAGAGGGCACTCGAGGCACCCTTGACAATCTCAATCTTCTCAATGTTCTGGGGATCGATGAGCGAGAGGTCGTTCTGTCCACCCACATCGCCATGAATGCGCTTGCCGTCGATGAGCACCAGGATATAGTCGTTACCCAAGCCGTTCATCTGCATCTGCGAGCCCATGTCGTCCTGCGAGAAAGCAAACGACGCCGTAAGACCTGCGAGGATATCCTCCAAGTTCTTACCACCATAGTTGCGCAGCATCTTCTGCGTGATGACCTCCGTTTGCACAGGGGCATTCTTCAGCAAGTGCTGGGTACCAGTACCCGTCACCACCACTTCTTGCAAACTGTCGGAGCGCCAAATGTCGCTTTGTGCCTCGACAGACGCGACTGCACATAAAGCCAGCAATCCTACTGTCAGTAATCTTTTCATTAGCATGTCTTGTCTTCCGCTACCGCATAATCCTGTACGGGCGTACTCATCGTTATCAGGCAGGTATTCTGGCTCTCCCCAATCTGCTTTACCTTCCCGGGCTTGTGCTCAGTGGCGTTATACAAGCAGACCTTTCAAAGGGGGATTACAGCTGCAGGTACAGCTCCGGATTTGCACCGGATTCCCTTACATCATGGCGACATCGGCCACCAGATTGCCATTTTATTGCGGCAAAGATACAACTTTTTTCTGTTGATTGTGCATAATTAACGGATTTTTTTTAATTTTGCACAAAAATCATCTCAAGATGGCATCGAAAACAGCATTTCTGATAGCAGCACCAACCAGTGGCTCAGGCAAAACGACGATTGCCCGAGGACTGATGAAACTGTTGACGGACAAGGGTTATCGGGTTCAGCCTTTCAAGTGTGGACCTGATTATATCGACACCAAATTCCACGAGGCAGTATGTGGACGCCCTTCTGTCAATCTCGATACGTTTATGGCAACGCCAGAACATATCAGGGAATTGTTTCATCGCTATGGCGACGATGCTGACGTGTGTATCGTAGAAGGTATGATGGGACTCTACGATGGCTACGATCGTGAACGGGGCTCGTCGTACGAGATAGCCCGCGAGCTGGATATCCCCGTGGTGCTGGTGGTCGATGCGAAGTCTGCAGCCTATTCTATGGCAGCACTCATTGCCGGATTCGTCAACTTCAGGAAAGACGTCCGCATCAGCGGTCTTATATTTAATAAGGTGGGGAGCGAGCGCCACTTCGCCATGCTGCAACAGGTATGCGACGATTTGGGTATAGCCTGTCTGGGCTATCTGCCGAAGCAGGCAGCGCTGGAACAAGGCTCGCGCTATCTGGGACTCGATTTTTCGCAGAGACCTGAAACCCAGCAACTTGTAGAACGCTTAGAACAGAACGTAAGATGGGAGAAACTGCTAGAATTGTAATAGCCCGCAATGCGGAGGCGTTCTCCTTTATCTATCAGGAGAATATCGACCGATTTGAGCATGTCTCGTTTTTCGATCCCGAGACGGATGTGCCTTGTCTTGACGACGCCGATCTGTTATACCTGCCTGGAGGCTACCCTGAGAAACATCTGGAGGCGCTGGTGGCTAACGAGTCTTGCCGCAAAACTATCAGGGACTATGCTGAGCGAGGTGGAAGGATTCAGGCTGAATGCGGAGGTATGATGTATCTCTGCGAGAAGATAGTGACTGACGACGGTGAGTATCCGATGTGTGGCGTGCTGCCTTACGCTATTACGGCCCGCAAGGCTGACAGGAAGCTGTCGCTGGGTTATCGCAGGTTTATGCTGGATGGTAGGGAATATCGTGGACATGAGTTTCATTATACGCAGTTCCTCACCCCACCCCTTGCCCATCCCCTTCAAGGGGAGGGGAATGGGGAGGGGTCAGTTACGCAGGTCTATAACGCCAAGGGCGAGCCTGTTGACACCCCTGTGTTGAAGTATAAGAATGTGCTGGCGAGCTATACGCATCTGTATATTATTGGATAATGGATAATTCTTTGACCTAAAGGTACAAAGCGACCAGAGGTCGAGCGGACAATGGACAATTGATAATTGAGAATTATGAAGTTGCTTCATCCCATTATGCTGGCAGGTACAGGCAGTGACGTAGGAAAAAGCGTCATTGCAGCAGCATTGTGTCGTATCTTTAAGCAGGACGGCTATCATCCCGCTCCCTTCAAGGCCCAGAATATGGCACTCAACTCGTATGCCACACCCGAGGGTTTGGAGATAGGTCGTGCCCAAGCCGTGCAGGCAGAAGCCGCAGGAATTGCGTGCCATACGGATATGAATCCGCTGTTGCTGAAACCTCAGAGCGACCATATATCACAAGTGGTGCTGAACGGTAAACCATTAGGCAATCGCGATGCCTATGATTACTGGAGGCGAGGAACATCAGATATCGATTTCCGTAAGGAGGTATGTGATGCTTTCGATCGTTTGTTGGCACGCTATAATCCCATCGTGATGGAGGGTGCTGGCAGCATTTCAGAAATCAATCTGAGGGATACGGATTTGGTGAATCTTCCGATGGCGCGACATGCCAAAGCCGATGTGATTCTGGTGGGCGATATTGATCGTGGCGGTGTGTTTGCTTCCGTCTATGGCAGCATCATGTTGCAGACGCCTGAAGACCGCCAACTCATCAAGGGTATCGTCATCAATAAGTTTCGTGGCGATATGCGGCTCTTCGACAAAGGGCGTAAGATGTTGGAGGATATCTGTGGTGTTCCCGTCTTGGGTGTCGTCCCTTATTACAAAGATATCTATATCGAAGAAGAAGATTCGGTGAGTCTTGAGAAAAAGCAGCGCGAGTTGGCAGAAGGCAAAGTAAACGTCGCTGTAGTGCTGTTGCGGCATATCTCTAACTTTACCGATTTCGATAGGCTGGAGCGCGACCCTCGCGTCAATTTGTTCTATACGAATAACGTCAGCGATATAAACCATGCAGATATTATCATCCTGCCTGGTACCAAAGCTACACTGGACGATCTGCTGGAGTTGCGTCGTAATGGTTGTGCACAGGCTATTATCCGTGCACATCGTGACGGAAAGATGGTGATAGGAATCTGTGGTGGCTATCAGATGCTGGGACAGATGGTTAGCGACCCGGATGGCATCGAGGGCACTATTACCAGTTTGCCTGGTCTTGGCCTTCTTCCTATACAAACCACGATGACTCCTACGAAGACGACACGCCAAGTGACGTTCCAATTTGAAGGCGAGACTTGTCAGGGTTACGAGATACACCAGGGCGTGAGCGATACTGATGAGGCTATCATACAGACAGACCATTGCTTGGGCACCTATATTCACGGTTTCCTGGATAATGCTCCCGTCATTGAACACCTGCTAAAAGCTAAGAGCCAAAAGCCAATAGCCAATAGCATCAGCTATGCTGCCTTTAAAGAAGAACAATACGACAAGCTGGCAGCGCATGTGCGTCAGTATGTAGACATTCCACAACTCTATCAGATTCTACAGAACCATGAATGAATGGTTGGTCATATTACCTTTGTTGTTAGGATGGTTGCTCGACCTGGTGTTGGGCGATCCCACGTGGCTTCCGCATCCCATTGTGTGGTTTGGCAAAGCTATTGCCTTCTGTGAGCATCATCTGAACAAGGGTCAGCACCGGAAAGTGAAAGGGGCTCTTGTGGCCATAGGACTCATCGCGATAACCTTCGCCATAGGATTAATTATCAATTGTCAATTATCAATTATCAATTTTGTAATAGTCTTCTTTTGTTTAGCAGGCACCACACTGATTAGGGAAGTAAGAGAGGTGTTCCGTGCCGTAGACCGTTCGCTGGAGGAGGGTAGGCGACAGGTGGCTCGCATTGTAGGTCGTGATACATCAGAGCTCTCTGCTCAGGAGATTCGCACAGCAGCACTGGAGACGTTGGCAGAGAATCTGAGTGACGGTGTGATAGCCCCCTTATTCTGGCTTGCTATACTGGGTGTTCCTGGCATGCTGGCATATAAGATGGTGAATACCCTCGACTCGATGATAGGCTATCGCACAGAACGCTATAAGGACTTTGGGTGTTGGGCAGCTCATATCGACGATATCGCTAATTATATTCCTGCCCGTCTCACGGCTCTGCTCATGATAATTGGCTATAGGCTATTAGCCATTAGCGATTGGCCAAAAGCCAAAAACCAAAAGCTAATAGCTTTCGTGTGGCGTTATGGTCGCAATCATGCTAGTCCTAATAGCGGATATCCTGAGGCGGCATTAGCAGGTATTCTCAACTGTCGTTTTGGTGGTCCACACTATTACTTTGGCGAACTATTCGATAAACCGTATATCGGCGAGAATGATCGTGAACTGACGACTGACGACATGAAAAAAGCCGTTCTCATTAATCGAACGGCAGAAGTCATGATGGTAATACTGACAGGCTTGTGCCTGTGGTTTATCTGATAACAGCACAGACGACCAAGCAAACAGCTAACTCTACCAACAGACAGACGGCGCCACAACAGTCACCAGTATAGCCACGCAGCCGGTTCCATATCAGCAGATAGAGGAAATACATGACGATGCAAGGCAGGAAGATAACCATCTCCCAAGGCAGTCCTGTGTACCAGAGAAAGGCAGCCATCGGTAACAACCCCTGGATGGCAAGACTGACGCCTGCCTTCCAATCCATTTTCCGATAGACGGTCTTATTCTTGGCTGTTTCTTCTGTACGGGCATAGGGCATCATAAGAATCAGCTGACTAGCCACCATCTTGCTATAAGGGTCGGCAGCCAGAATAGTGAGTGCAGCCATTTCTGCCGACATCGAATAAAGGGTAGCTCCTAAAAGCAGTTCATACATGATAAGGCCCAACACACCATAAGTGCCGATATGCGAATCCTTCATAATGTCGAGGATGCGTTGGCGATCTTTACCACCACCTCCGAAGCCATCGAGGAAATCGGCTAATCCGTCTTCGTGAAGAGCTCCCGTAATAAGCAGGCGTACTACGATGGCAGCAACGACAACGACGGGGTATGAGATCACCATACTGCCGAAGTAAAGTGTGGCAGCCATTGCACCACCCGTCAGCCATCCCGTCAAGGGCCAGTGTTCTACAACTGTTTTGTAACAATCCTTTGATGGTTCATGCAGTCGCCAGAAGGGCAGACGGGTGAAGAAGATGAAGGCTGCCCATATACGGTCGTACCAGTGTGTCTGGTCTAATTTTATTTCCATCGTTCAGAAGTATTTCGTGATGTTTGCATTATCGAAATTGTTCATTTCATTGATCATACGGATAGCAGAGTCAATGATAGGATAAGCACAAAGCGCTCCTGTTCCCTCGCCAAGTCTTAATCCTAAGCTCAGCAACGGTTTGGCATCAATAATATCCAGCATCTTCCGATGTCCACTCTCGTCGCCACAATGGGTGAAAATCATATAGTCTTGCGAGGCAGGATAAAGTTGGATAGCAGCGAGTGCACAAGCCGTCATGATAAAGCCGTCAACCAATATCACCAGATGGCATTCTGCAGCCCGCAACATAGCTCCGATAGCAGCAATCATCTCGAAACCGCCGAAGATTATTAGAGGTGAGAGAGGAGAGGTGAGAGGTGAGAGATATGATTGGTGGTGGGATAGCGCTCTGGAAAGAATCTCGTATTTATGTCTGATTCCGTCATTGTTAAGTCCAGCTCCAGCACCAATACAATCTTTTAAAGGAATATTGCCAAACAGATGCATCCAGATGCTGGAGGGTGAGGTATTGCCAATACCCATCTCACCAATACACAGAATCTTGCAACCCTCGGCGATACAGTCGTCGACAAGTTGGACACCTGTTTCTATCGCCTTGTCGTACTCTTCTTCCGTCATCGCGGGTTCATAGAGAAAGTTCTTAGTGCCACGAGCAATCTTACGATTGATAATGCCATCGATATGACTCAAATCGTAATCCACTCCTACATCGACAATACGAAGTTTAAAACCATGCTGACGACAGAACATGTTCACGCCTCCACCACCATGGGTAAAGTTAATCATTTGTTGCCATGTCACTTCGCGTGGCGATATGCTGACACCTTCACGTTCGATGCCATGATCTCCACCCAGCAACAGATGGCAAGGGTGGGATAATTCAGGGCTAAGCGTCTGCTGAATCAGACATATCTGCGTTGCCAGTTCTTCCAAACGTCCCAGTGAGCCTTTGGGCTTATTCAGATTGTCTATCTTCGTCTGAATGGCAGAGTGTAGTGTCCTGTCAGGTGTTTCTATCTTAAACGTTCTCATCACTTTTCACTTGTCACTTTTCACTTTCACAGCTATGCCACTAACCATGAGTATTACCTCATCGGCTTTTGAAGCGATATACTGATTCATCCAACCTTCAAGATCGGTGAATTTTCTTTGGATGGCGTTGTCGCTCACACCGCCACTGCCTATCTCGTTGGTTACGAAGATATAGGTGGCATCTTGAGCTGTGAAACGGTCGAACTCAGCTTTGACAGTTTCTAGTGTCTTCTCAACATCTGATGTCTCGAAAAAGAAATTAGTCAACCAGAGCGTCACACAATCAATGACCACCACACGTCCTGTGAGGTCGTGTCTGCTCAAGTATTTCTCTTCTTCAATATTCGTCCATTGAGGGCCTCGCCGTTCCTGATGTTTTCGCACCCGTTCACGAAACTCATCATCCCAGATATGTGCCGTAGCCACATAGACGGGATGGTCCGAAAGACTGAGCGCAAGATGCTCTGCCTGACTGCTCTTGCCTGAGCGTTGCCCACCTGTTATGAGAATGATTTTTCTCTCCACTTTCGTTTTTTTATGATTTATGCTGCAAAGTTAATCATTTTTTGTAACTTTGCAGCAGTTATGAAGAAAATAATTGTTGCAGGCATAGGTCCAGGTAGTCGTGAGGATATCACACCTGCGGTTTTGGAAGCAGTCAAAGAGGCTGATGTGGTAGTAGGTTACAAGTATTATTTCCAGTTTGTGGATCAATACCTGAGACCTGGCTGTGAGTGTGTGGATACGGGTATGAAGAAAGAACGCGAACGTGCAGAGCAGGCTTTCCTCTTAGCAGAGCAAGACAAAACTGTCGTTGTGATTTCTTCTGGCGATGCAGGCATCTACGGCATGGCGCCACTCATCTACGAGATGAAGCAGACACACCAATCGGATGTAGAGATAGTCACCCTACCAGGTATCTCCGCTTTTCAGAAAGCTGCCTCACTATTAGGCGCGCCTATTGGCCATGACCTGTGCATTATTTCTTTATCCGATTTGATGACACCTTGGGAGGTGATAGAAAAGAGGATCAAGGCTGCTGCCGTTGGCGACTTCGTGACAGCTATCTATAATCCCAAGTCGCATGGTCGCTATTGGCAGTTATATCGTACGCAGGAGCTGTTCCTGAAGTATCGTTCTGCAGAAACACCTGTAGGCTATGTGCGACAGGCTGGACGCGAAGAACAAACTATCAACATCACCACGCTGGAAACTTTCGATTCTGAAGATGTTGATATGTTCACCGTCATCCTTATTGGTAATTCGCAATCATACATAGCTGATGACAAGATGATTACCCCCAGAGGGTATTATCGTGAAGAGAACGAGGAGGCCGTCAAGCCTGGACAGCAGATTATGATGAATTCTTTCCGTACGATAGAAAGCGAGTTGCGTAATAAGGATATTCCGTTAGGACGCAAGTGGGCTCTGCTGCATGCCATCCATACAACTGCTGATTTTGATATGGAACGCATTCTCTATACGGACGACAATGCTGTAGAAACGTTATATCAAAAGGTGTGCGATGGCAGCCTGAAGACTATTATCACTGATGTGACGATGGTAACCAGTGGTATTCGCAAGGGCGCACTCCAACGTCTGGGCATAGAGGCAAAATGCTACTTGGGCGATGCTCGTGTGGCAGAATTTGCCTCCGCCAATAATATCACTCGTACACAGGCAGGCATCCGCTTGGCTGTCGAGGAACATCCTGATGCCCTCTTCGCCTTTGGCAATGCACCAACGGCACTGATGGAACTCTGCGATCTGATTCGTAAGGGGAAAGCTCATCCTGCAGGTATCATAGCTGCTCCTGTAGGTTTTGTGCATGTTCGTGAATCGAAGCATATGGTGAAACCCTTCAGAGATATTCCAAAGATCATCATTGAGGGCCGTAAGGGAGGTAGCAATCTGGCTGCTACACTTTGTAATGCCATCATGACTTTCGATGATGCTGCTCAACTTAAACCTGGACGCGACCTTTAGGTAATTGATAATTGACAATTGAAAATTGATAATGAGATTTATCGTAATAGGTATCACAGACCATCCACAACCTTGGTTCCCACCAGAAGTGATGGAAATCATCAGGCAGGGTAGAGTGTTCTCAGGAGGCAAGCGCCACCATGAGATTGTAGCATCCTTACTGCCAGAGAATGCAGAGTGGATAGATATCACTGTTCCACTTGATGCTGTCTTTGAACAGTATCAGCTAATAGCCAACAGCCAACAGCCAAAAGCCTCACTCATCGTCTTCGCCTCTGGCGATCCGTTGTTCTTTGGCTTTGCCAATACCATCAAGCGTAAGATGCCTGAGGCAGAAATCGTCGTCTATCCGACATTTAATTCTTTACAGATGCTGGCCCATCGGCTTGTGATGCCTTATCACGATATGCGTATTGTATCGTTGACAGGACGCCCTTGGGCTGAGTTTGATAGATCCCTTATAGAGAGAGCAGAGAAGATAGGTGTTCTTACAGATAAGGAACACACGCCAGCTGCTATTGCCCAGCGAATGATAGACTTTGGTTATACCCATTATCAGATGTGCGTAGGCGAACATCTGGGTAATCCTTCTCACGAAAAAGTGACGACGCTTACCCTCGACGAAGCAGCGCATCGAAATTTCTCAATGCCCAATTGCGTGATAGTAGAAGCCAATAGCCAACAGCCAATAGCCAACAGCCAATACGGTATTCCTGACAGCGAGTTTACACTACTCGATGGTCGCGAGAAGATGATTACCAAGATGCCCATCCGATTGCTGGCGCTGCAAGCGCTTCATCTTCCTAAGAAAAAAGTGCTTTGGGATATCGGATTTTGTACAGGCAGCATCTCTATCGAGGCTCGTCTCCAGTTCCCTCATCTGCAGATTGAAGCCTTCGAGATTCGTCCTGAATGTGAAGCAATCATCCACGAGAATGCTCGCAAGTTTAGGGCTCCAGGCATCAACATCCACATGGGTGATTTTCTTTCAGTATGCTGCGATACTATAGCTGCTCCTGATGCTGTATTCATAGGAGGGCATGGTGGTCACCTGAAGGAAATCATGGGAAAGGTATTACGATATCTTGCTCCTGATGGCTGTATCGTGATGAACAGCGTAAAGGCTCCCAAGGTGCTTACTGATAGCCATCAGCTATGGGATGAGGCCTGTTTGGAATTAAGCCTTCAGCAGGAGCCCTCTCTCAGAATCCAACTCAACGATTATCATCCAATAGAAATACTTAAAGCTTACAAATGATATGAAAACAAAACATGTACAGTATGAAACAAAGGGCACGTGCTCAAAACTGATTGACGTGACAGCTGATGAGAATAATGTTATTCAGCAGGTATTCTTCCTTGGTGGTTGCAATGGTAACCTTCAGGGTGTTAGTCAGTTAGTACGCGGACAACACATCGACGATGTCATCAAGCGTCTCGATGGTATTCGCTGTGGCACTAAAGTGACTTCGTGTCCAGACCAGTTGTGTAGGGCATTGGAACAGTTGAAACAGGCTCCGATTGACGATTAATAACGACAGAAGAAGATGAATATTGCCATCATACAAATCAGTGAGACAGGTAAGGATATTGCCATTTTACTACAGCAGGAACTCGGCGCTACTATCATTAAACGTAGCAATGTCGGGATACAATGGAAAAAATATGATGCCTTTGTGTTTATAGGTGCTATGGGCATCTGCGTGCGTACTATTGCTCCTTATGTGAATGACAAACACGAAGACCCTGCAGTGGTGTGTGTTGATAGTATGGGGCTGAATGCTATCTCTGTACTATCTGGACATATCGGAGGTGCGAACAATCTGGCTCACGAGGTAGCTGCTCTCATAGGGGCACGAGAGGTGATTACCACTCAAAGTGACAATGCAGGATTATGGGCACTCGACACTTTTGCAGAGCGATTCCATTGGAATATCGCCAGCGATGACGATATGAACGAATGTATCTTTGCATTTGTCAGTTGCAAGCCGACAGCCCTGTTGATGGATATCTGCGACGAGGGTACTGACTATCTGGAGAAGACATTGCCAGAACACGTGACAATCGTCAAGAGTCTTGAAGAGGTAGACCCTGAGAAATTCAGTCTGTTCATCATGGTGACGCCATACAATCTTTGTGCTCCCTATGGTGTGCTTGAGTTGCATTTCGTACCTATGATAGCCTCGTTAGGTTTTGGTTTAGCCCATCATCCTGATGACTATGAGTACATCTACGATGAGATTGACGAGGCGATGAGTCAGATAGGTGTTTTGCCTTGCTACAAGCGCTATTGTACTATTGATGTGAAGCAAGACGAGGAGTTCTGTGAGATGCTCGTTGATGATTTAGGTGAAGAACTAGTATTCTACACAGCAGAGCAATTGGCTAAGGTTGAAGTGCCTAATCCCAGTACGACAGTAGAGAAGCATGTTGGCACACCAAGCGTATGTGAGGCTGCAGCAATTCTGGGTTCCAATAATGGTAAATTGATTGTACCCAAGATGAAGGGGAAAAATTGGACTGCAGCTTTGGCCATTCCCTATGAGAACCTGAGGGAGAGAACTGGTCATATCGAGATTGTTGGTGCTGGTCCTGGAGACCCTGATCTGGTTAGCGTGCGAGGTCGCAAGATGTTGGAACGTGCAGACCTGATTCTTTATGCAGGTTCTTTGGTTCCTAAGACGCTCACAGAGTGTCATAAGCCAGGAGCCGTCGTGCGTTCTTCTGCTGATATGAATCTTGAGGAACAGTGTGCGCTGATGAAGCAGTTCTACGACCAGGGAAAGTATATCGTCCGTCTGCATACAGGCGACCCTTGTATCTTTGGTGCCATACAGGAGCAGATGGCATTTTTCGATCAGAACGGCATGCACTATCACATTACGCCAGGCATCTCGTCGTTTCTCGCTGCAGCCGCTGAATTGCAGAGTCAGTTTACGATTCCAGAGCGTTGTCAGACTATTATCCTGACACGAGGTGAAGGTCGTACGCCGATGCCTGAGAAAGAACAGTTGCATCTGTTGGCTAAGAGCCAGAGTACGATGTGTATCTTCCTCTCAGCCTCCATTGTCGATGACGTTCAAAAAGAATTGTTGATGGAATATCCAGAGGATACTCCCGTAGCTGCCTGTTACCATTTGACGTGGCCTGATCAGAAGATCTATCGCGGAAAGCTTAAAGACCTCGCCAAGATAGTTCACGACAATCATCTCACCCTTACCACAATGCTGGTGGTGGGCGAAGCTATTGACAACCGCCAAGGCTTGAGCGAACTCTATTCGAAGCATTTCACTCATCTCTTCCGTCAAGGTGACGATGAGCAGGCTTCTTAATCATATGATATTTGTATAGAACGATATGATGCTGATGAAAACGAAATTAATACTGGCTATTTGTCTGCTGATGACAATAGGAGGATATGCGGAGAATATAGATTCTACGCAGTGGAGGATTGACTCGTTGGAACGTGAGTTACGTGACATGCAAGCCAAGGAACTCGTGCTGAGAACAAAACTGGAGGAGTCAGGGCGTAGTTTGCTGGAGGATTCCATCGAGGCTGCCAATCAGAAGCAGCGTATCGATTCGTTGCGACGTATCGTTCCAGGAGTACCTGTGGTGGTCGAGGAGGATACCTTGTTTAATATCTATGCCAGCATAGGTGGCGAGGATGCTACTCACAGAGCAGCAGAACTGCAGCGACGCATCACGCAGATTGGTAAGAGCCTGAAGCTGACGACAGACACGATGCATATCTTCGAGAGTGACTTTACAGCGGATATCATGTGTGGCGAACTGGTCATTATGCGAGTGAGCGATTTGGATGGCCTATGGAATGGTATGACGAGAGACGAGTTAGCTAAGAGTCATTTGAAGGTGATATCCGCAGAGATAGAGAAGCTGCACAACGAATACGGCCTCACAGCGAAACTTCAAGGCTTTGGTTGGGCAGTATTCCTGATCGTCGTGCAGATTGTGTTCTTTGTGTTGACGGTTCGTTTCATCCGCCATCTGCGCAGAAAGGTGATTGACGGATTCAGTGGCAAGCTGCATCCCTTGGTCATCAAAGGCTACGAGATATTAAATCTGCATCAGCTGAAGCGTATCTTCCTGTTTCTCACTCGTGTGCTGCAAGTGTTGTTGGTCATTGCCCAGCTCCTCGTCTCGTTGCCCCTTCTCTTCTCCATCTTCCCTGAGACTGAGAAGTTTACCTGGAACATGATTAACTTTGTGTGGGAACCCTTGCGCGACATTATGGTGTCGTTTGTCAAATTCTTCCCCAATCTGGTTAAGATTATTGTGATACTCATAGTAGTACGCTGGTTGCTACGAGGCATCCGTCATGTGACAGACGAGATAGGGGCTGGAAGACTGAAGATAGAGAAATTCTATCAGGACTGGGCTCAGCCTACCTATCACATTATCCGTATCTTCGTCATAGCCTTTACGTTGATTGTGATATGGCCCTTGTTGCCAGGCAGTGAGTCAGGTGTCTTCAAGGGTGTCAGTATCTTCGTTGCAGCTATCTTCTCGTTGGGTTCTACCACCACTATCGGCAACTTGATATCAGGTATCATCATCACCTATATGCGCCCATTCCTGGTAGGCGACTTTGTACGCATTGGCGATAGCGAGGGAACGGTGGTAGAGAAGAATGCATTTGTGACGCGTCTGCGTGACATCAAGGACAATCTGGTGACGGTACCCAATAATTCGATACTCTCCATGCAGACTGTCAACTACACCTCGGCAGCAAGAGACTACGGCGGAAGTATCGTACATAGCGACTTTACGTTTACCTATAAGGTACCTCGCAGCACCATCGAGTCTTATCTTTTAGAGGCTGCGGCTCGTTCGACGCTGTTGTTGAAAGAGCCAGCTCCCTTTGTGCTGGTTACGCAGCTGGAGGATTTTTATACGCGCTATCAGATTAATGCCTATACGTTAGAGACCAATCGCCTGTTCGATGTGTATAGCGAGATGCATAAGAATATTCTCGACGTATTCCGTGAACATGACCTTGATCCTACCTCGTCGCACTTTGTGGCTGTTAAGGAAAATAAATCATGATACTGGTATTCGGAGGAACGACGGAAGGTCGCCAAGCAGCAGAGGTGTTGGAGGAGGCGGGTAGTGCCTATTACTACAGCACCAAGACGGGTGAGCAGGACATCACGCTGCATCACGGACAACGCATTGATGGTGCACTCGATGCTGGGGCGATGCTAGCTTTTTGTAAAGCGCATAGCATCCGTCTGATTGTTGATGCCGCTCATCCCTTCGCTTCGCAACTCCACCAGGCCATTGCCCACGTGTCGGAGGCGCTAGGTATCCCTGCTGTTCGTTATGAACGCATTTTTCCGCCTCGCGATAAAGAGATTACGTGGATAGACGATTACAGCCAGATACCTCGTGACATCCACAGCTTGTTGGCTACCACAGGTGTTCAAAGTATTGCCAAACTGAAACCCTTAGAGTCAGAAGGCATCAGTATCTATTATCGCATACTCAATAGGGAGTCGTCGATAGCCCTTGCCCAAAAGCAAGGGGCTGCTCTTGAACAACTATGCTATTATAATGATCCAAAAGATATTCCCATCAAGACAGATGCCATCCTGTTGAAGGAGAGTGGCATTTCTGGTGGTTTCCTGGAGAAAGTAGAGGCTGCCAAAGCACACGGTATGAGAATCATAGCCCTGAAGCGCCCCCAATTATCAATTATCCATTGTCAATTATTCATTGTCAACGGTCCTTACGGCTTGCGTCGTGCCATTGAAAAGCTGTTGACTGAATTCTACCCCTTGCATAGCGGACTAACCACTGGCACTTGTGCTACGGCAGCGGCTGTGGCTGAAACACTAAGAATGACGAAAGGTGAGATGCCTCACGAAGTGCCTGTCGTCCTACCCAATGGCGAAACAATCAGCGTGTCTGTGACTTATGGCAAAGGCTATGCTTCTGTGTTTAAGGAAGCTGGTGACGACCCCGATGTGACCAATGGACTGGAGATTCGTGCTACAGTAGAACCTGCAGCGACCTTCGAGATACTTGGTGGCGAGGGTGTGGGTACTTTCACCCTTCCTGGTTTCGACTATCCCCCTGGCTCTCCCGCTATCAACAAGGCACCACGTGAGATGCTTCGCAATAATATCAAGGAGAACGTAAGAATTACCATTTCTGTGCCTCAGGGTGCAGAGATAGCCCGTCGCACCTTCAATCCTCGCTTGGGTATCGAGGGCGGCATCTCGATTATTGGTGTCTCAGGCATTGTCAAGCCCTTCTCTGAGGAAGCCTTTATTAAGAGCATCCGCAAGTGTATGACGGTGGCAAAGGCCAGTGGCAGCAAGCGGGTGGTGATTAACAGCGGAGGCAAGAGTGAGCGTTTCGTCAAGGCACTCTATCCAGACCTGCCCCAACAGGCGTTTGTGGAGTATGGCAACTATATTGGTGAGACATTGAAGATAGCCAATGAATTGGAAATTGAACATGTTACGCTGGGTGTGATGCTAGGCAAGGCGGTTAAGTTAGCTGCAGGCCATCTCGACACCCATAGCCGTAAGGCGGTGATGGACAAGACTTTCATCGAACAGCTGTTACACGAGTCAGGCATCTCGATAGACATCAGCGATATGACACTGGCCAGAGAGCTTTTGGAGCGAATTCCTGAAAACCAACTCGCGGCTTTTGCCCATACCGTCATCCGTCATTGTGCGGCATACTGCAATCCTGTTCTCCCCAATGGAAATCTGACGATATTACTGATTGATGATAATGGCAAAATATATGAAGTATAAAGACCTGTTTCTCGATTTCGACGACACGTTGTACGACACCCACGGCAATGCCGTGATAGCACTGAAGGAAACGTTTGATGCATTTCACCTAGAGCGTTATTTCTCTGACCCACAGGTATTCTACGATGCCTATTGGTGGACTAATATCGACCTTTGGACTCGCTATTCGAAAGGTGAGATAACGCGCGACTATCTTATTGTTGAACGCTTCCGTCGTCCCCTTATGGTCAGCGAAAAGTTCAAAGCGGAAGCCTCTCATCTCTCACCTCTTACCTCTTACATCTTAAACATGAGCGACCGCTTTCTCGACTTCTGCTCTTCGAAGCCTGGCGTGATAGAAGGGGCGCACGAACTCATGGACTATCTCAAGGGCAAGGGCTATCGTATGCACATGACGAGTAATGGGTTCCACGAGGTGCAGTATAAGAAGTTGGCAGCCTGTGGCTTGCACGACTATTTCGATACCATCATTCTCAGCGAAGATGCAGGTGTCAACAAGCCGTCGTCCCTTTATTTCGATTATGCGCTTAAGACGTCTGGTGCCCATCGCGACAGTACCCTGATGATTGGCGATAATCTGCAGACTGACATCATGGGAGCTCTCTCGTCAGGTATCGACGCAATGCTCTTCAACCGTTGGGATGTAAAGACCGACGATTGCCCACAGCAGCCCACATTCATTGTGAACAGCCTGAAGGATATTATCAGTATTCTGTGATTACTCACCCACTTCGTTCTTCCTGCGTCCGAAGATAACGGCAGCAATAACAGGCGCACCAACAAGTGCTGTGACACTATTAACGGGTAGTGCGCCCTCGAAGCCAGGCATACGGGCTATCAGGTTGCAAACCAGTGCCAATGCAGCACCACATAATGCTGTTGCAGGCATGAGCACGCGGTGGTCGCTGGTACGGAAAATAGCTCGTGCCAGATGGGGAACGGCCAGACCTATAAACATGATAGGACCACAGTAGGCTGTGACGATAGCCACCAGCACACCAGAACTGATGATGACTAGCATACGGGCCTGCTTGACGTTCAGTCCCAGGTTCGATGCATAACGGTCGCCCAACAGCAGGATGTTCATAGGTTTCACCAACAGACAGGCCAGCGGCAACAGGATGCACATCAGCACCACGAAGAGTATCATCTCGTCGCCCGATACCCTTGAGAACGAGCCCAATCCCCACACCACGAAGGCCTTTACGTCCTCCTCTGGCGACAGGAATTTCAGCACGCCGATAATGGCATTGGCCAGATAGCCTATCATCACACCAATAATCAGCAGGGTGACATTACCCTTCACCTTCTGTGCTATCCATACGATCAGCATCATCACTGCCAATGCGCCGATGATGGCTGCTACACTCATGGCAGCATCGCCCAGATAGCCTAGTCGGCTCAGAGCCACACCGCCTATTTTGCCTGACAGCAACACCACGAAAGCCACGCCCAGTGCCGAACCGTTAGAGATACCCAGCACAGAGGGACCTGCCAACGGATTGCGGAATACCGTCTGCATCTGCAGTCCGCTTACTGCCAGACCAGCGCCTGCTACGATAGCCGTCAGTGCCTGAGGCAGTCGTGACTTCCAGATAATGTTCTGCCATATTTCTGATTCTGACTCGTCACCCGTAAGGATGCGGCAGACATCCTTCAGAGGAATACCGACAGAGCCCAGCAGCAGGTTGACAACCGCCAGCACGACGATTGCCACTATCAGGATGATGATGATCGGGAGCGTCCGTCTCATGTTATTTCAGCAGATAATAGAATGTTGGCTGATAGTCTTTTTCCACCAGTTCCGGATGGAAGATAGCCACGAAATCCTTCAGCAGTACGTCAGGCTCTACAGGCGATATCTCGTAGTACGGTGTCTGCTTCATGTTGCAGTAAATGACTTTCTTCTCCTTATAGGCCTTGAAGAGCTCGTTGCGAGGCTCCGATGCCTTCAGTGCTTCATACGAGAAGTCGTCAGGATAGCTGTTCAGGATGCGCCAGTAGTCGGCATTGGCAGCCAGCGAATACATCTTCTCAAACTCCAGGTCCTCACCGCCTGTCTCTTCGTCGTTGATGACGTATTCGGCTCCAGCGTCGCGGAATATCTGTGCCAGATAGTTCTTGCCGCCTACCGCATGCCAGTTGCCGTAGTGCATCTCACCGCTCAGCACCGTGGGGCGCTCTTCGGGTTTGAGGTTTGAGGTTTGAGATTTGAGGTTTTGATATCGGCTCTCAATGCCTGCAAAAAGCTCATTGGCTTCCTTCTCCTTGCCAATAAACAACCCTACAAACTTAATCCACTCAGCCTGACCCAGCGGATCGAGTTCCTGATATCCCAAGTGGGGCACCAATGTGATACCCGTCTCCTTGATGGCATCGTAGCCACCACGTTTCGATGGCGATATGAAGATGACGTCAGGATTAGCTGCCAGCACCATCTCAGTATCGAAATTTCCCTCCATGCCTATTTTGACAATGCGTCCGTCCTTTACTCTTGTCAGGATATCCTTGTTGTAGAGGTTCTTCGTACCCGTGATACCTTTCACCACGTCGTGAGCGTCCAGAATGGTGAAGTTCGACAGCTGCAGCGCCGTCATACAGATGGTGTTCTTAATGGGAACGCGTACTTTCGTATAGCCATCAGGCACATCCACCTCATCATCATTTGTAACCAATGCGAAGTGGTAGCCCTTACCCACGTCTACTAGTCGCACGCCATTGCTGTCTCTCACCTCATAGCCCGTTGCGTACTTGGGGTTCATCGCAGAGTCGGCCTCTGCCTGTCCCGTTGCTGTTGTCTTTCCCTTGTTGCTGCACGAAAAGCATAAGCACAAGCCAATCATGCATATGGCATATATCTTCTTCATAATTCTCTTCCTGTTATTTAATGATTGCCGTCCATCCGCCACCACTGCTCAGTCGGATGGTTAGACGGTCTTTCGCACTGACTGTTTGGCGCGTGTTCTGATAGTCGGTAGCCTCTTTCGTGGCATTCTTGCCATCAGCGAAGATATCAGCCTGATGCTGTCCTGCACTGAGGAACGAGAGGTCGACGGTCAGCTCGCGTGACGTCCAGTCGGTCATTGCTGCCAGATACCAGGTGTCGCCCTTCCTGCGGGCTATCAGCGTATAGGCTCCCAGCTGTCCGTCGAGTGCTATTGTCTCGTCAAACGTGGTGGGAATCTGGGCGATGAAGTCTGTACACTCCTGATTCTGCATGTACTTTGTGGGGCTGTCTGCCAACATCTGCAGCGGCGCCTCGAAGGTTGTATACATCGCCATCTGGTGTACGCGCGTGCCCTGACTCATGGGGTGGTTGTTGTTTCCGAAGAAACTGTCTTTCATAGCGTTCGACATAGCACCAGGCGTATAGTCCATAGGACCTGCCAGCATGCGCAGATAGGGTGCCGTCACATCGTAGTGGGGCTGGTCGTGCAATGGTCCGTCGCCTATGCGTGGCTCCCACTTCGAATTCTCCAGACCCTTCACACCCTCGAAGTTGAAGATGTTGGGGTAGGCGCGCTGGATGCCGAAAGGCTTCAGTCCGTGATAGTCGAGCACCAGATGATGGCGTGCAGCACATGCTGCCAACTCGTAGGCTGAGGCTATCACCTGTTGGTCGTCACGATCAAAGAAGTCTACCTTGAATCCCTTGATCCCCATCTCGGCATAGTGCTTCATCACCTGTTCGCTGACGGTGTTGTCGCCCAGCGGGTCGCTGCCTATCAGATTGCGCCAGCTCGACCATAGGATGATGCCCACACCCTTCTTCTGTCCGTAGGCTATCAGCTGCTTCAGGTCTATCTCTGGATTCAGGTCGCTCATCAGCGACTCCTTGCCGCTCCATCCTTCGTCAATAATGATGTATTCCAGATGGTTCTTAGCCGCAAAGTCGATGTAGTATTGATAGGTCTTGGTGTTCATGCCCGATGCGAAGTCGACACCAGTAATATTGGTGTTGTTCCACCAGTCCCAAGCCACCTTGCCAGGATGTATCCACGACGTGTCGCTGATGCGGCATGCTGGAGCCAGTCGCTGTGCCATATCGCAGTTCAGGATGTCGGCATCGTGCTCTGTGATGACAACAACTCGCCAGGGGAGTGCCTGTCGTCCGTTCATCTTGGCGATATAGTCAGCACGCTTGGTGGGTACCAAATTCAGACGGTCGTAACCGCCAATCACCTGTTCCAAAGGGTAGGGGGCAAACTCCGCAACTAAGGCATTTCTCTGACCTCTTACCTCTGACCTCTGACCTCTAATAAACATGCCAGGGTAGTTTTCGACGCTAGCATCCATGACGATGCATTTCATGTCGTGAGGCAGACAAACGGCTAGCGGTGTGATAGCCAGCGAGTCGCTGAACATCTTCGACAGAGGCTGCTCGTCGTAGTACGACTCAAACGAGTAGCAGTAGCGCTCGCCACCTCGATTGTCGTTCACGTAGGGCATGAATGCCTGATAGTCTTTCTCGAAGCAGTATTCCACCGTCTCGTTCTTCACTAGCGTCGGCTTCGTGTGCCCGCTGATGAGGCGGTAGGCAGCACCGTCGTTGTAGGCACGTACCTCGATGGTTATCTTCTGGTTGGTATACATCAGCAGCTGTCCGTAGTCGTCTCTGATGGTTGCCCGCTTGTAGAAGGGGTTCTCGAAACTGCTCTCTATCTGCTTCTTGGCCACCTTGCCTATCTTGCCCAGCCCCAGCGTCTTGCTGCCCTGTTGCAACTGTATGTTGATCTCTGAAGGCAGCAGCACTGTCTTCCCGTCGTAGGTCACAGACCATCTGACGGCATTGTCAGCAGTCACCGTTACTTTCACCTTTCCGTTAGGCGAACTCACCTCGTAATTGGCTGCCGACAGGCTCATGGCCATCAGGCAGAACAGACTCATGATTAGTTTTTTCATCATCCCTTTGAAGAATTATTTTTGCAAAGATACGAATAATTGGGGGATTTTCGCTAAATTTGCATCGATTTTTAAATAGTTTATGAAGAAAAGTAGTATTTTTTCAGCCTTGCTCATCGCGATGATGCTGGTTTCACCCGCTTCTTTGAGGGCCGACAACAAGTCTTCGCAGCTACAGCCCCTGATGATTCTTGGTGGCGAGTTAAGCAATTCGGCAGCGACGTCGGTAGCTGATATCGACGAGGTGTTGCCACGCATGAAGTCGTTAGGACTCAACACCGTGCTGGTGCCTGTCTATTGGGAACTCATGGAGCCCGTCGAGGGTCAGTTCGATTTCACCCTTGTCGACCGCACCATCGATGTTGCCCGTCAGCAGCAATTGAAGATAGTGCCCTTGTGGTTCGGTGCCTGGAAGAATTCTATGTCGTGCTATGCGCCAGCATGGTTCAAGCGCGATGTCAAGCGTTTTCCTCGTGCAGTGACCAAGGAAGGCAAGCCTCTGGAGATAGCCTCCTGCTTTAGCAACAATGTGCTGCAGGCCGATCTGAAGGCCTTCTCAGCCCTTATGCAGCATATCGCCGAACGCGATCCTCAGCGCCAGGTGGTCATCATGATGCAGATTGAGAATGAGATAGGTATGCTTGAGTCTGCTCGCGACCATTCGCCACTTGCTGAAAAAGCCTACAAGTCAGAGTACTGGGCTGAGCGCTATGGTACTGACGACTATGCCGACGAGAAGTTTATGGCCCTCTATTATGCTCGCTATGTCGAGCATCTCGCCAAAGCAGCCCGTCGCATCCACGATATGCCGCTCTACGTCAATGCCGCTATGAACAGTCGTGGGCGCAAGCCTGGCGAATATCCCTCCGCAGGACCGTTGGCCCATCTCGTCGACTTCTGGCAGCAGGGTGCCCCCAGCATCGACATTCTCGCTCCCGATATCTACGATACAGGCTTCAAGTCGTGGGCATCACAATACGCCATGCCCCTCCGACCACAGGATAGTGGCAAAGTGAAGAACCGTCTGTTTATTCCTGAGAGCCGTTGCTGCGAGAACAGTGGCGTGCGAGCCCTCTATGCCTTTGGCGAGCATCAGGCCCTCGGCTTCTCGCCCTTCGCCATCGACCAGGCATCGCCCAAAGAGACGGAATCAGTCACCCAGGCATACAGCCTCTTGCACCAGATCAATTCTCTCACCTCTTACCACCCACCTCTTACCTCTTATGGCCTTCTGTTCGATCAGCAGGATCGTGAGCGTGTTATCGACGATGAAGGTGTCATCATGACCTGCCGCCATTACTTCACGCTGCCTTGGGACCCTCGCGCCACCGACGGCTCTACATGGCTTGAAGGTGGTGCTATGCTCATCCGTTTGGGCAAGTACGATTACCTGTTGGCAGGTAGTGGTGTCGTTGTCGATTTCAAGACGCGCACTGAGAAACAACAGGAGCAGCAGAAGAAGCTGGGTGAAGACGGCTTTGCAGAAGCAGGCAACGAACCTTCAACCCTCAACCCTCAACCCTCAACCTTCAAAGGCTCCCGTCTCGGCCTCCTCTCCGTCGACGAGGTAACCATCGATGCCCAAGGTCAGATGCACTACCTGCGTCGTCATAATGGCGACCAGAGTCATCAGGGACGTCATGCCCGCATCAGCATTGGCGAGTGGAAGATGTTGCACATTCGTCTCTACGAATACAAATAAGTGGGGGTGTAGTTACTGATTTTTCTTGTAGCTCCAGATGGCCCAGCTACCAGCCGCAAGGGCAAAGATACTCAGACGAAGGAAGTAAGGAACCAGTTCACTGGCAGAGCTGCCTTTAATGTAGATCATTCGCATGGGCTCGATAAAGAAGCGCAGGGGATTGATCTCCGTGATAATCTGCGCCCAGCGTGGCATGCTAGCAACGGGTGTTAGCAAACCTGACAGCAACAGGAAGATAACGAGGAAGAAGAACATGACAAGTGCTGCCTGCTGAATCGTGTTGGAGTAGTTGCTTACCACGAGAGCCAGCGAAGAGATGAGCAACAGATAGATGGTGGTGAGGGCTAGGATAGTGCCTATGGAACCGGCAGGTGCGATGCCATGAATGGCGCGCCCCATCGCCATGCCGAGGAAAAGGATGAAGATACCAACCACCCAATAAGGTACCAACTTGGAGAGAATGAACTCCATACGCGAGATGGGGGTAACATTGATTTGTTCGATGGTGCCTTTTTCTTTCTCCATCACAATGTTCAGCGCAGGCAGGAAGCCGATGAGCAGTGTCAGAATCATAGCAATGATGGCAGGAATCATGTAGACCTTGTAGTCAAGATTCAAGTTGTAGAGATAGCGAGGACTGATGGTGACAGCCCCATTATTTTGTGCAGCTCCCGACTCTGAAACCATCTCAAGGGCAAAGTCCTGGATAATCTGAGTGATATAGGCTGAGCCAAGACCTGATTTTGTGCCGTTAGTGGCATTGGCTGACACTTGGACATCAGCCACATGGTCGCTCACGAGATGACGTTCAAAATCAGGTTCTATCTCGATATTGTAAAAGATGCAAACTTTTCCTGTTTTTTTGCTATGTTTTGTCAACTCAAGGTGGCAAAATATAGGTGCCTAATTAAAAAATAGTACGCGCGCGTTGATATAAATCAAGAAACGTATGGATTTTCTATAAAAATGCTTGCAGCATATACGAAAAGTTCCTACCTTTGCAGCAGAAAGGTTAAAAACCCTGTTAAGAAAGTAGAGAATTTAACAGAAAAGAGATATTTTTTTGATTTGTTTTAGTAGATTAGTTTTTAAGTAGTTTGTTTAAAAAACCGTTCGTCGTGATGACGAACAGTTTTTTTTTCGTATATTTGCACCCATGAAACAGATAATCGTAGTCATTTTCATGCTGTTATCACTCTGTGCGACAGCCCAAGACAAGGATGCTAGGCGCCCGCAGGTGCAGTTTGCGATAAATGGTGTCGTGCTGCAGCAGCCATCGCAGGCTATGCGGCGCTTCGAGGCAGGTGTGCATAGCTATTCTGTGCGCCACGAGCGGTGGGGTAACGATGCTATGGTGCACGTCAAAGAGGTGGAGGGTGTCGACGACGAGAGTGTCGTGTGGCGTTTTCTACTTGTGGGTTCCCGCGATGGCGTACAGCTGGAAACGGTGGTGGGTGCAACGGATAAACCCCAGCAGCGACTGACGCAGAAGGCTACGGACTTGGCCTATGTGATGTACGACGGCAAGGCGTTCAAGACGCTTGGGACGGAGCAGGGTGATGCGCTGTTTGCTGATTACGAACAGGCCATGCGGGAGGTGACCGACGCTGTGACGCTCCGTACGCCAGACGATTTTGTCAACACGCTAGGGGGACTGGTGGCGATGACGCTGAAGGAGGAACAAGAAATGTATGTCAAAAATGTATCAGTCGACCTACCTCAACCGATACTTGCTCATCATCAGCATGCCAAGCGCAACGAGCTTCAGAACGACTTCAGAAAATGGATGAAAACGACAGACTTCATGGCTCCGACAGACGAGCTGCCGACGCTGTGGGCTGCGCTAAAAAAATATCTGGCGTGGGAGAAACAATGCTTTGACGCTGACGGCGACCATCTTTACGATGCCTTTTACTGCTGGAACTATGGCCACGACACGCTGTGCTATCAGGGTGGGGCAGTGACCTACAGTTCGGCTGCGAACTACGAGCTGAACCGATGGGCTGCACAACTGGCACCGCTGATGGGCGAATCAGCACAACCCTACGAACAGGAGGCTGCAGCCATCAGACAGGCGATGAACAGTCGGCTATGGCTAGTTGATAAGGGCCACTGGGCTGAGCGACAGGATACAGCAGGACTGCGCAGACAGCACGAATATGCCGCCCTATGGACGGTGTGCGAGACGATAGACGCAGAGATAGGTACACCCCAGCAGAATTTACTGACGACACGATATCTGGACGCTGAGTTGCCGCAGATGTTGAAGGGCGGACGCGAGGCTCAGAAAGGTTTATGGGCCGCGTTGGCATATATGAAGGCAGGACGACAGGAGAAAGGCTACGAGCTGATGCTGCGCTATGCAAGGGAGAATACGGACAGACGGCTGCTGAGCCGCGTGCTGCTTGAGGGACTGTTTGGCATCAGACCGCAAACCATGCAGGGAGAACTGTGCCTGCAGCCATCATTCCCTGAGACTTGGGATTCGGCAACAGTGCACACGCCTTATATAGACTACAGCTTCCGCCGGCTGGGTAGAGTAGTGGAATACGACATCACGCAACATCTGGAAAAACCTATGCAGGTCATCGTACGTCTGCCGATAGGACATGGACAATACCAAGAGGTGAGGGGCAACAGCAACGCTTATCAGACCATCCGACTGAAGACACCTCTGAAGCTACCAGAGGTGCACTGGATGGAAGCCTACGTTGCTGAGCCTGCCATGCAGCATGCGGATACCATCGACCTTCAGCGGGGTAAACCCAAGGTGTTGAATCTTCGCAAGCTGATGAACGGTGACGGCATCATCCTGACATCGCTAGCCGACAACTATCCCGACTCCGTCTCGATACCTGTGGGCACATATGCCTCGAAGGCCCTGCTGCTGATGGACGGTACGACCAACGTGATGGAGATGCGAATAGCCAACGGCGAAGTAGTGGCACACTATAAGGACGGCACGCAGGACACGCTGCAGTTGGTGAACCCAACGAACTGGAAACCGACAGGACAGCCGCTGACACTCTGCATGCCGTTGGACAGGCAGAAGAAGCTGCAGACCATCATGCTGCGGGCGCTGAGCAACGGCGTGCTGATAGGACTGAAGGGCATTACACTGCAATAGCTGCACGCGTACATTAATATATATTTAAAATATTTGCAAGAAATAACATAAAAAAGTGTTGTCGTTACAAATTTTTTTTGTACCTTTGCACTCGTCATTGACTAAACATTACTTTATATAACATTAATTTATGAACAACGTACCTAAAATTAAAGTCGGAATCGTCGCTGTATCGCGCGACTGTTTTCCTGAGTCACTGGCTGTTAACCGCCGCAAGGCCGTGATCGCCGAGTATGAAAAGAAGTTCGATAAGGCCGACATCTATGAGTGCCCCATCTGCATCGTTGAGAGTGAGATTCACGCTCAGCAGGCTTTGGCTGATGTGCAGAAAGCTGGATGTAACGCCCTCGTTGTATATCTTGGCAACTTCGGTCCTGAGATTTCAGAGACCATGATTGCTGACTGGTTCCAGGGACCAACCATGTTCTGTGCTGCTGCTGAGGAGACTCAGAACAACCTGATTGACGGTCGTGGCGATGCTTACTGCGGTATGCTGAACGCCAGCCAGGCTCTGTCGCTGCGTAAGACTCGCGCTTACATCCCAGAGGAGCCCGTAGGCGATGCTGCCCAGTGCGCTGAGATGATTCACGAGTTCCTGCCTATCGCACGTGCTATCGTAGGTCTGCAGAACCTGAAGATCATCAGCTTCGGTCCACGTCCTAACAACTTCCTGGCTTGTAACGCTCCTATCCGTGCACTGTATGACCTCGACGTTGAGATTGAGGAGAACTCAGAGCTCGACCTCTTTGAGGCTTTCAAGAAGCACGAGGGCGACCCACGCATCGACGATGTTGTGAAGGATATGGCTGCTGAGCTCGGCACTGGTAACAAGATTCCTCAGGTACTGCCTAAGCTCGCACAGTATGAGCTCACGCTGACCGACTGGATCGAGGCTCACAAGGGTAGCCGTCAGTTCGTAGCTATGGCTAACAAGTGCTGGCCCGCATTCCAGACCCAGTTCGGTTTCGTTCCCTGCTATGTGAACAGCCGTCTGACCAGCCGTGGTATCCCCGTAGCTTGCGAGGTTGATATATATGGCGCTCTCAGTGAGTTCATCGGTACCTGCATCACTCAGGATGCCGTTACGCTGCTCGACATCAACAACTCTGTACCTCGCGACATGTACGAGGAGAGCATCAAGGGCAAGAAGTTCGAGTGCGACAGCTATACCGATAAGGAGATCTTCATGGGCTTCCACTGCGGTAACACCGCTTCTTCAAAGGTTTGCAACTGCCAGATGTGCTTCCAGCGTATTATGGCTCGCGCTTTGCCTGTTGAGGTTACAAACGGTACATTGGAGGGTGACCTGAAGCCAGGTAAAGCTACTGTATATCGTTTGCAGTCTACCGCTGATACCAAGCTCCGTGCTTATATCGCTCAGGGCGAGATTCTGCCAGTAGCTACACGCTCATTCGGCAGTATCGGTACCTTCGGTATCAAGAACATGAGCCGCTTCTATCGTCACGTCCTGATTGAGAAGCACTATCCACACCACGCAGCTGTGATGTTCGAGCACGCTGGTAAGTATATGTGGGAGGTTCTGAAGTATATGGGTATCCCCGTTGAGGAAATCGACTACAACTTCCCGAAGGGTGACTACTATCCCACAGAGAATCCATTCGCATAATAAGCGGAAGGCAATAATAAAGAATGAGGCTGTAATTAATACAGCCTCTTTTTCTTTTCGAAGTTATTGATTTTTTGCAGATAGTATCGACGGAAATCGCGCCAGTGGTAATAGGGCGCACAATCAGTGGGGATAGGCAGACGGGCCTCCTGCTCGTTGAGCAGCACCTTGAAGAGGATATCCTTGTCGTTCTGATGGCTGCGATAGAAGATAAACTGCAGGTTGGAGGCCATAGGGAAGATGTCGGAACACCACCAGCCCTTGCCCTCGATCTCTTCAAGATTGCTGGTCTGCAGGTCGTAGCCATTGATGCCTAGCAGGCAGACTAATGGCAACAGAACGGTCTCGTGGCCAAAGCGCAGCTGGGCACCGTGACGCGCCAAATGGATGCAGCTGTCGGCATCGTTGATGATCTTGCGCAGCAAGTGGCGCTGCACGTAGGGATAATCTCCATTATTGTTGGGCTTGTAGTGGGCATATTGCGCAAACCATAGGGCATTGTCAATCTGCCACAAGCGATAGAGCTCTTCAGGTTCGAAGATATCGATGAGAAACGTGTTCTGATAGAGGTGGGTATTCAGCTGGAAAAGTCCCATCTTCATGAGGTAATAGTTGAAGTCGGTCTCGTCGACAGTCTCCTTCACAATATCCGGATTCTTGAAAATCATCTCCATCAGACGGCTGTTGCCCAAGCGGGTGGAGATATACTTGTCGTAGGCTTTCTGTGCCTCAGGCGACAGCTTGGCACGTTTCAGCACAGGGTCTTGGTGATTCATATACCACATGTGCTGGTTGGAGGCCTCTTGGGTTATTTCCAGATTGGGATTGCCTTGTGTCAGCTCTATGAGCTCGGCACCCATCGACACGATACAACGAGGCACAACGGTGCTGCGAGCCTGTATCCAGGCGTTGCCCTCGAACACCTCAGGAAACTGCTGCATCATGTGGCGGGCTATCCATTGGTGCTGCATGCGCCCGTATTCAGCCAGCTCACCCCAGCGGTTTTCTGAACTGTTCAGAATGGTTGTCATCTCTCTGAGAACCTTCTTTCCCATTGGTGTCAGCTCGTCGATGCGCTCAGCTTGAATCATCATGGCATAGGGAATGTTATAGCCCTTAGGACTGTTGATATAGCGCGAACCGTGACGTCCGTAGTGGGAGATATAGAAGGGATGCTTGCCCTTAGGAGCAGGCGTCAGCTTGTAGAGACTGTCAGAATAGGTATTGTAGTTGCAGGCTGCAAAGGCAGGATGCTGCTTGATAATCTCCAAGACAGGCTGAGCATCCAGATGCAGGAAACAGGAGGTGAGAAGGAAGAGGAAAAGATATCTTGTTTTCATCATCATAGGCGTTGGTTATTTCTTCTGTTTCTTGGTCTCGTTTTCGTATTTCAGCCGTTCGTAGGCATAGAGTTTACGCAGATAGTAGCGCTTGGCGTCCTGCCAATGGTAATAGGGGGCACAGTCGGACTCGATAGGCAGACGCGTCTCCTTGCCGTTGAGCAGCACCTTGATGAGGATGTCGTCGTCGTCCATATCCTTACGATAGTGGATGACCTGAACGCTGGCACCAAAGGGGGCGATACGGTAGTCGGCCCATCCCTGCTTGTCGAGCTGGTCGAGATCGGCAGTGACGAGTCCGTAGCCATTGAGCTCCATCAGACAGATGAGCGATGTCAGCATGCCTCGGGTGGTATAGCGCAGATGAACCACAGGATGTCCGATGTTCTTAACGCTGTCGCCCATATGCAGCAGGTTCCAGAGTGGGGCACGCTGCGAGTAGGCCTGATAGGTACCGTTCAAGGCGAACCGTCCGTAACTGATATAGGTTCTGGCATTGTGGATGCGCCAGTGACGATAGATCTCATCAGGCGTGAAGAGGTCGTAAAGTGTCACTTGATCAGCCAACGGCGTGTCCTGAATGGTGTTTGCAACCACGAAGAGCTGGTCGCTCAGTATGATGGGATCGACATGCTTCTTGACATAGTCGGCATCGGTAAATAGCAGGTTCATCAGTCGATCGTCGTCCTTATTGGCCATCCGGAAAGCCTGATAGCTGGCTTCCGTCTCTTCGTTGTAGCGATCGGCTTCCAGATCCTTATCTCTCACGTACATCCATGCGTCGTTGCTATGTGACGACTTGATGCGCAGGTCCATAGGAGCACAGGCTCTTGAGATTTGTATCATGGCTTCCTGCATAGACAAAATGTTGTGATTGCGCACAATGCTGCGGCCATCGACAATGCTGCCTTTGACGAAGACTTCAGGAAAGCGGTCGACCATCTGCTGTGCCAGCTGTCGCATCTGCTGGGCACCCTTCTCCGTCAGTTCGCCAACTTTGAGCTTGGCATCCTTGTAGATTAACTCCAGACGGTGCAGCACGTCCTGACCCAGAGGCGTCAGCTTGTCGAGACTGTCGGCCTTAGCCATTGTCGTAAGCGGACCTGTATAGTCTTTGGTATTGTCCAGATAGTAGGCTGCCGAGCTGCCGTAATGGGAAATATAAAAGGGCTTTTTGCCATCAGGGACTGGCGTGTCTGTCAGCTGCTCATTAGTGGGCAGCGAATAGCGTATGCCTGCTGAGCGCTGGGGAATAAGCTCTATTTCCTCCCTTATGCTTTGAGCCGTTGCCGACATACAAATAGCCAGCAACAGAGGCATTGTCCATTGTCGTATATGTCTTGTTACGTGCATCATACGTATTACAATTTGTCTGCAAAGATAATAATAAGTATTCAAAATTCCAAATATAATTGACGCTTTGTTTGGCTTTTTATTCGTTTTTTCATACCTTTGCAGCCGAAATCTAAAAAAGACAATGCAGAAATTAGTTGAGTTATATCGTCAATGGAATGGTGAAGAACCACAGAATGTGCAACAGTTGACAGCTGGTGGCAGCAATCGTGAATATTACCGTATGACCTCGAAGGAGGGGAAGAGTGTGGTAGGTTGCGTGGGCACCAGTCGTGATGAGAATCATGCCTTTATCTATCTGGCTAAGCATTTTACAGACTGTCAGTTGCCTGTGCCTACGATACTTGCTGTCAGCAACGATGAATTGCGATACATACAGACAGACTTGGGCTCTGTGTCGCTGTTTGATGCCATACGTGGCGGACGAGAGGCTGGCGGTCGTTATACGCTGAAAGAGCAGGAGTTGCTGCGTCGTACCATCCGTGAGCTGCCCAGAATCCAGATAGCTGGTGCTGATGGGTTAGACTTTGCCAACTGCTATCCGCAGCCTGCCTTCGACAGCGATTCTGTGCTCTTCGACCTCAACTATTTCAAATACTGCTTCCTGAAGGCAACGGAGATAGACTTCCATGAGTTGAAGCTTGAGGCTGACTTCCGCTTGCTGGCGAAAGACCTGACGAATGCCGACGATGCACAGGGGTTCCTCTATCGCGACTTTCAGGCACGCAACGTGATGCTGAATAGCGAGGGTCGTCCGTTCTTTATTGATTTCCAAGGTGGACGTAAGGGTCCGTACTATTACGACCTGGCGTCGTTCCTCTGGCAGGCGTCAGCCAAGTATCCCTATAAGGTACGTCGAGAATTGGTCTATGAATACTATAATGCCATGAAGCAGTTTGCGGAGGTGCCTTCGCCCCATCATTTCGTTGACCGTCTGTCGCTCTTTGTGCTGTTCCGTCAGTTGCAGGTGTTGGGTGCTTATGGTTTTAGAGGCTATTTCGAACGCAAGCTCCACTTCATCGAGAGCATTCCACCCGCCATGCAGAATATACGTGAGTTGCTGGACGAGCGCAACTTCCCATATCCTTATCTGACCAGTATTCTGCGCCAGCTGACGGAGATGCCTCGTTTCCAACAGGTTCAGACCACCGTCAGTCGTGCCGACGGCTATAAGACGACAGATAAGAACCCATATAAGCAACACCCGCAAGATGGACCTGCTACGTTCTCGAAATATGACGCACAGGGTCCGCTGGTGGTCCGCGTCTTCAGCTTCTCGTTTACGAAGGGTATCCCTGAGGATGAGAGTGGTAATGGTGGTGGTTACGTGTTCGACTGCCGCTCAACCCATAACCCAGGTCGTTACGAACCATATAAGAAACTGACGGGATTGGACGAGCCTGTTATCCGCTTCTTAGAGGATGACGGAGAGATTCTGACTTTCCTAGACAGCGTCTATAAACTGGCTGATGCCCACGTACGCCGCTACATTCAGCGTGGCTTTACCTCACTCATGTTCTGCTTTGGCTGTACGGGTGGGCAGCATCGCTCCGTATATAGCGCCCAGCATTTGGCAGAGCATATCCACGAGAAATTCGACATTGAGGTGCGTATATGCCATCGTGAACAGAATATTACCCAGACATTAATTCCCCAAAACAAATAAATATTATGACTCAAGACGAACGCTGGCATTGGCATTATGATCAGATTATGTTCTTCATGCGAAAGAATCGTCGTTGCCCCTCTAAGTATTACGCAGAGGATATTGCTATGCACAACTGGATAAAATATAATAAGAAGGTATATCATAAAGGACTGCTTCCTGCAGACAGAGTAAAGAAATTTGAAACTCTGCTGAAGAAAGCAGCCCAGTATCGTCGAATTAATCAGTTCCAGTATTTAGAGGAACAGTAAGGCGTGGTGATTATTTCACCAGCACCTTCTGTGACTGTCCATTATCGTAAACAATGATGTTTACGCCCTTTTGCAGTGCCTTCTGCTGAACACCCTGCAGGTTGTAGATAGCTTTGACATTCTGTCCTTCAACAAACATCTCTTTGATGCCTGATGATACGCCAACGATGGGGCTGATTGCTAACTGCTTGCAGTTGGGCATATCCAGAGTCAGGGTAGCACCAGTCTCCTCGCTTTCTGAACCGTCCTTCACAATCTTCCAACCCTTTACTTCCTGACCTTCCTCTGCAACACCGCTCAGTTGGATGCTGCGGCCTGCGAAGAATTTACCGTCGAAAGTGTTCTTTGACAACTTGATGTCGTTGAAGGTGATAGCTACATTCTGATTCTCCTTATTGATGGTCAGAGGAATGGCGGTGCCGAGTTTCCACTGATTGCCAATGAAATTGTAGAAGTAATCTGTGCGAGATTTGTAGGTGGTACTTTGGCCCCAGCCTTGTTCGGTATATCCTGTGAGCCATTTCTTGGCATTTTCGAATTTGTCCTCAATGTCCTTACGGTTATCGGGCTTACCCCACCATCCACCACCGCTATTGTACTTGTCGCGATGAGCAACGAATTCCTCCATAGCTTCTGCCTTGATGAGGTCTATTATCTCGCCAGTACCTTTTCCGTTCATGAAGTCACCCATGAAGATACAGCTCTTATCAAGGAACATATCCAACAGGTCCTTGTCTTCCAGCATGTTCTTGAGCAGACGGGTTGCAGGCTCGGTGAAGGCCCAGTTGTCATTAGGATATTTGTTGGGATTGTAAAGCAGATCGATTGTATTGTAGTCGGACTTTCTGCCATAGAGTCCAAGTCCGAAGTCAGTATCCTTCACGATAACGCGCCAGATCTTGGGCAGGCCTGAATCTTTGTCGTCATCGTTGGGACGCCAGAATACGGTGTTGTTACCAGGCCAGTCGATATTGCCATAAAAGAGATTCATGACTACGATGTTCATATATTCGTTGACATCCATCCACTTCTCGTATTCAGCTTTGGTGTGGCCCTTTTCGCTGTAGAAAGCCTTGAAGTCATTATAGAATTTATCGTCGCCTTCTTTCAGCTCCTCTTCAAACAGATTGACGCCATTGACTTGCTCGTGTCCGATCTCAATCATGTCGAGATCCTCAAGACCATTGTAGTTGCTGTAGATGTTGTCTTCGTTGGAACGCTCGCGAATGTTAAGCATACCCATATATTCACCATTGATATAGAGAACTGCTGAGTGGCCTGCCTGCCAGTCGAGGTCTACGTGGCCTGCCATTGTGCGCTGGATGATGAGATCGCGAAAGTAGAGATCGCCGAAGTCGTTACCACCATCGCGCAGGGAGAATGACTTGAACTCTGTTATGCCAGGCTTCTGGTCTGGGAAGAACTCGTAAGAGAAACGCTTGTGGTCAGGGTCAAAGCGCTTGTTGGCATAGAATACCATCGACTTCAGGGCATTCGCACGCGATGCTCCCCCCTGAATACGTGTCTCACCAAGCTGGTTGATGGCACTCTCTGCACCCTCAGTGGGGAAGAACTCAATGTTGACAGGACGACGCCAGTCGTGAGTCTTCTTGTCTTCCTTGCTGTTGTTATTGGGGAAAAGACCAATCGATTTGTCGTTCAGATACTTGTCGTTGGTCTGAACAGAGAAGATGGGGAGCGTCATCGTTCTTGGGTGGAAGATATACGACTGAGCAGTAGATACGGGCGACAGATAGCCGTCGCAGAATACCTTAGCGCGAATCACCGTTGTCTTGTTGATACTGATGGCACTTGTGTATTTCTTGCTGTCAGTGGTAGGCTCGCTACCATCAGTGGTATAGGCGATATAGGCACCCTCAGGGGCACCCTCTGGCAGACTCAACTCGAGGTTGAGAGCTGTATTGCCCACACGACCTTTCTCGCTGAATACAGGAGCACCCAGAATGTTCTTGGTGGTCTTGCCGCAGTTAGCCTTGCCTGGTGTTGGGGTGAGCTGATAGCCCCATTTGTCTTCACTATCCGTCTTACGACCGTAGGCGATATCAGGAGCTGGCATCTTCTTCAGAGCCTCATTTAGACTGTCGACGGGCTCCTTGTCATTGCCTTTGAACAGATATACCTGACATCCCTTACCTGACTCCAAACGGAAATTGGCATGGAGGCGGTTGTCCTCCTTACCTTCCTTGTCGCAGTAGATGATGGCATAGCCACCAGCAGGAACAGTCTGGTCTGGCAATTGCCAAGCCTTGCTGGCTTTGTTCTTGTTGCTGATTTTGTAGTCCTTCAGATTGACGCTTTCTGAACCACCATTGTAGAGCTCTACCCAAGAATCGGGGAATTCTTTGATGTCATCCATGATGCACTCTACATTAGACTGCATGATTTCGTTAATTTTCAGCGTTTGTGCTGATGCGGTTCCACCTAACATGGTGGCTACTAAAATTGTGAATAGTTTCATTTGTTTGGTTATGATTTTGGATTTCTGGCTGCAAAGTTATAAAATAATTACGATAGACTATCGATTATTGATAAATAATTCGTAACTTTGCAACCCAAAATAAAGAGTATGAAACAAACAATGATATTGGCAGCGGGTCTTGGCACCCGTTTGAAACCCCTCACCGACACTATGCCCAAAGCGCTGGTGCCTGTTTCTGGAACGCCTTTGCTCGATTTAAACATCCGCAGACTGCAGTCGCAAGGGTACGATAGGTTCGTAGTCAATATTCATCACTTTGCTCAACAGATTGTCGACTATGTGGCACAGCAGGACTATGCTCCTCTGGTGCATTTCAGCGACGAGACTACCCAGTTGTTAGAGACGGGTGGGGGATTGAAGAAGGCACAGCATCTGTTTCGTGACGATGAGCCTATCCTGATTCATAATGTCGATATCTTGGATAATGTCGACTATGCATGGTTCTCTCGCCAGCATCAGCCAGACGAGGATGCTGTGCTGCTGGTTTCTCGTCGTCAGACCAAGCGATATCTGCTCTTCGACAATGCCATGCATCTCATGGGATGGAAGAATATAGAGACAGGCGAGATTAAGTCGCCTTTCGAATATGTTCGTCGCACGGGCCTTTCACAACACGGTGAAGCGTTGAACATGTTTGCGTTCTCTGGTATCCACAGCTTCTCGCCCCGTCTGTTTCCTCTGATGAATCGTTTTCCTGACAAGTTTAGCATCATCGACTTCTATCTCTCCGTGTGCCATCGCTCGCATATCGTAGGATTGGTGAAAGACGATCTCCTTCTGATGGATGTTGGCAAGCTTGATACGCTTCACGAGGCAGAAGATTTTCTGAAATTGATCAATCAATAAATAAGTAATAGTATTAAGATGCAAAAGATTATTATTCTCGATTTTGGTTCGCAGACTACACAGCTCATAGGCCGTCGTGTTCGCGAGCTCGACACCTTTTGCGAGATTATGCCCTACAACAAATTCCCCAAGGATGATCCTGAGGTCATTGGTGTCATTCTGAGTGGTTCGCCCTACTCGGTACACGATCCAGAGGCCTTTCAGGTAGACCTCTCGCAGTTTGTAGGCAAGATTCCCGTATTGGGCATCTGTTATGGCGCTCAGTTTATCTCGCACACTCTGGGAGGAAAGGTGGAAAAGGCTGACTCTCGCGAGTATGGTCGTGCCAACCTTCAGACAGTTGATACGACGAATCCTCTCTTTAAGGGCTTTGACCAGAACTCGCAGGTGTGGATGTCACATGGTGATACCATTACTGCTATTCCCGAAGGCTTTGAGACAATCGCTTCTACGAAAGATGTGAAGCAGGCTGCCTATTGGTCTCCCTCTCCCCTTGGAGAGGGTCGGGGTGAGGCTCCTATTTGGGCTGTTCAGTTCCATCCTGAGGCGTTCCACTCTTTGCAAGGAAAGACCTTGCTGCAGAACTTTGTGGTCGATATCTGTGGCTCTCGTCAGGAGTGGAGTGCGGCTTCATTCGTTGACAGCACAGTAGCAGAGTTGAAGGCTCAGCTGGGACAGGATCGCGTCATCCTTGGTCTCTCAGGAGGTGTTGATTCGTCTGTTGCCGCTGTGTTGCTGAATCGCGCCATTGGTGATCGCCTGACCTGTATCTTCGTCGATCATGGTATGTTGCGTAAGAATGAGTTTACGCAGGTGATGAACGACTATCGTTGTCTGGGTTTGAATGTGATTGGTGTCGATGCCTCAGAGAAGTTCTTTGCTGATCTGGCAGGTGTGTCGGAACCTGAACAGAAGCGTAAGATCATAGGTCGCGACTTTGTGGAGGTGTTTAATGCTGAAGCCAAGAAGATTACTGATGCCAAGTGGCTTGCTCAAGGTACTATCTATCCGGACCGTATCGAGTCGCTGAATATTACAGGTAAGGTTATCAAGAGTCACCATAATGTGGGTGGTCTGCCCAAGGAGATGAATCTGCAACTCTGTGAGCCGCTCAAGTGGTTGTTCAAGGATGAAGTTCGTCGTGTGGGACGTCAGTTGGGTATGCCCGAACACCTCATTACCCGTCATCCGTTCCCAGGACCAGGACTGGCTGTCCGTATTCTTGGCGACATCACGCCTGAGAAGGTACGCATCTTGCAGGATGCTGATGATATTTACATTCGTGGCCTTCGTGAGTACGTCGACACTGATGGTGAGACATTATATAATAAGGTGTGGCAGGCTGGTGTCGTTTTGCTTTCTACGGTTCGCAGCGTAGGTGTGATGGGCGATGAGCGTACTTACGAACATCCTGTGGCCCTGCGTGCTGTGACAAGTACTGATGCTATGACGGCCGACTGGGCACATCTGCCTTATGACTTTATGGCTAAGGTGTCTAATGAGATTATTAATAAGGTGCGTGGTGTCAATCGCGTCTGCTACGACATTTCTTCAAAACCACCCGCAACGATTGAGTGGGAATGATAAAAATTGTGTTATGACCCCTACAGAACTTAGAAATGAACGGCTGGGCCAGAAGATGGTGAAGCTCATGGAGCGTCGCCACTTCGAGGCTTTTTATTGTGCGACGGCTGAAGAAGCCAAGCGCAAGGTGAATGAACTGATTGTTGATGGCAGCAGTGTCACCTGGGGTGGTACTATGACTGTTCGCGACTTAGGTATCCCTGAGATGCTAAAGCAGCGTGGCACCCTGCAGGTGTGGGATCGTGATCTCGTGACCACACCAGAAGAGAAGGAAGAGATGTATCAGCGTGCCTTCCGTGCTGACTACTACCTCTCGTCAGCCAATGCTGTTACAGAGGATGGCGTCATCGTCAACATTGACGGCAATGGTAATCGTGTGGCTGCTATCACATGGGGACCTAAGCATGTGATTTTTGTGATAGGTATGAATAAGGTAGCGCAGGATGCTGAGGCTGCTCTCAAGCGTGCTCGTAGCACGGCATCGCCCATCAACGCTGCCCGCTTCGACATTCAGACACCTTGTCAGTTGGACGGTCAGTGCCATAATTGTAATTCGCCTCAGAGCATCTGTAACTTCATTCATTTCCTACGTAATTCCAGCAAACCAGATCGTATCAAGGTTGTGCTTGTAGGAGAATCTTTGGGATATTAAAATGAAAAAGCCTCGCATTTGCGGGGCTTCTTCATTATTCTAGTGTTCCTAATGCCTTTTGCAGTTCAACCTGACTCAGCTTCACTTCTATTTCTGCGTCAATCCTCTGCGATTGTGCCTTCAGCCAGGCTGTCTGAGCCTCCATAATGGTTGTGGCAGAAATGACACCTTCCTTAAAACCTAAGTTGGCTGTACGCAGGTTTTCTTCTGCATGTTCGATATTCGACTGTGCCATTGCCAGCTTCTTGTTGGCTTCATTCACCATAAATGCCTTTTGGTTCACCTGAAGTTCTATTTTTTCGCGAGCCTCGTCAAGTTCCAGACTGGCAATAGTGGTGGCACCTTTTGCTGCACGTACCTTATATCTTACGTCACCCCAGTTCCAGATGGGTACTCGCATGAGTACGCCCACATTCCAGAAACCGGCAAACTTCTTTTCGAAACCGTTGAAGACGTTGGGATTGCTTACTGCATAACCACCTGTCAACAGCACCTGAGGCAGATTACCAGCCTTCAGCAAGTTGGTAGCTTGACGCGACAGGTCGACGGTATTTTGTAACATCTTCAGTTCCGGACGATGCAGCGTTGCCATCTCAACATCAGGTTGGGCATTCATGTCCATCACAGCAATATTGTCTGATTCCTCGTCAGCCAATTTTACCTGTTCACTGACGGGGAGTCCGCAGAGTTGGCAGAGAAGCATTTTTGAAAGTACCAGTCCGTCGGTAACCTTTTGGAGTGACATTTGTGCCTCGTTGACCTTGACGCTCACGCTTAGCTTGTCGCTCCTCGTAGCCACGCCTTCGTTTACCATCTTCTGCACATCGCTTTCCAGTTTCTTCACCAGTTCGACGTAGCTTTCAGCCAACTTCTCCTTATGGCGAAGAGATACTACTTGCCAATAGGCCTGATCGATGCTGAACAGGGTGTTCTGACGCATGGATTCCAGTGAGTTTTCGGCCATGTGTTCGCTAATGTCTGCCATCTTGTTCAAAGCAATAATGGCACCACCCATGAATACAGGCTGTGTCACCATGATAGCACCAGCAAACGTGTTACGAGTATCTGTTCTAAAGGCATTTACTACGCCTGCTCCTGTCTGGTTCAGAGCACCGGCAAACTGCGCCATATTTTGAGCCAGCTGTGCTTGGGCAGCAGCAGGAAGCAATGAAATGATGCCTCCCAGTCTGTCTTGCAGACCAGTCACAGCCGTCGTACCAAGATTGTTCAGTCCTGATTTCTGGTCATCGTTCAGGATTGATGCCTCTTTGCTCATCCACATATATCCACCTACTGCACTGACATGAGGAAGATACTTTGTGCGAGCTGAACGGCGCATATTGGCAGCGACGTCCTGCTTAGCTTTAGAGACGCTGATCTGTTTGTTGTTTCTCAGCGCCATCGCCCTACAGCTGTCGAGTGTCAGCAGTCGTTGCGCATTGGTGCTCAACGGCAGCAGGGAGAGCAGAATGAGTATTTTATTTATTTTTACTTTCAGTCCCATGATTTTTTGTTTTTATCATCAGTCTGCAAAAGTAGGAAAAATACAGCGCAAAACGGCGATAGTCGCGATAAATATATGTTTTGTTTAGCTTCTTTAATAAATTTACACAGTCATGTTACTAACGATTTCATTTGCACGGGCAAGAGCAAGGTCGATATGGTTACAGATGTTCTTCTCGCCAACCAATTGCTGGAAATTATTGCGGATAAGCACATCTTCAACCTTGGAATTGACACCAGAAAGAACAATGGTGATGCCCTCCTTCTGACTCATCAGCACCATGTTTTCAAGATTGTGCAGACCTGTAGAGTCGATGAATGGTACTTTACGCATGCGGATGATGCGAACACGAGGACGACGACCGCCATAACGTGCCATAATATCCTCGAAACGGTTACCGGCGCCAAAGAAGTAAGGACCATTGATTTCATAGACCTCAACACCCTCAGGGATGGTCAGGTGTTCCAAGTTGCCAGCCTGCATATCGGCATCTTCATTGAGATCTATCTCGTTGAGCACAGCATGAACCTCCGTCGTCTCAGCCATACGGCGCATAAAGAGCAGACAGGCACAGATGAGTCCGAACTCGATAGCAACGGTGAGGTCGAAGATGATGGTCAGGAAGAACGTGAGCAGCAGGACTGTGACATCGCTTTTGGGATTACGCATCATAGCCAGGAATGAACGCCAGCCGCTCATACCGTAGCTGACCACAACGAGTACACCAGCCAGACATGCCATTGGAATATATTGTGCCAATGGCATGAGAAACAGGAAGATGAGTAACAGCACGACGGCATGTACGATGCCAGCTACTGGCGTGCGTCCGCCATTATTGATATTAGTCATCGTACGGGCGATGGCTCCAGTGGCAGGAATACCGCCGAACAGAGGTGATGCGATATTGGCAATACCTTGTCCAATCAACTCCGTGTTAGAATTATGATGGTCGCCTATGACACCATCGGCCACAGTAGCAGAGAGCAGACTCTCGATAGCACCTAACACGGCAATGGTGACAGCAGGTCCTACAAGTCCCTTGATAACCTCCCACGATAGAGCTGGAACGGTAGCTCCAGGCAGTGTGGAGTTGATGCTGAAACGATCGCCTATGGTCTCAATGCTTGTCACGCCAGCATATTCCTTCAGGAGAAGCGCAGTAATGGTCATTATGATAATGGCTGCCAAGGATCCTGGGAGTGATTTGAGAGGCGACAGGTCAAATTTGCGTGCCAGCATGGGCCATGAGGCGATGATAATCACAGAGCCTATGCCGATAACAGCACTCCAGAGGTCTATTGTTCCTAAATTATTGAAATAGGCTATCCATTTCTCTATAAAGTCAGATGGTACCGCATTCATTGTCATTCCTAGCAAGTCCTTCACCTGAGTGGAGAAGATGGTAACAGCGATACCGCTGGTGAAACCAACCACAATGGGGTAGGGGATATACTTAATGATAGTGCCTAAACGCAAGACACCTAATAGAATAAGGAAAACACCCGCCATGAGGGTTGCTACAGTAAGTCCCTGCATGCCATACTGCTGGATAATGCCGTAGACAATGACGATAAAGGCACCTGTAGGACCACCTATTTGCACCTTTGAACCACCAAAGAGTGAAATCATAAGTCCTGCGACGATGGCTGTGATAATACCCTTCTCGGGCGATACACCGCTGGCAATACCGAAGGCTATGGCCAAGGGTAATGCTACGATTCCTACAATGATTCCGGCCATGAGGTCGGCCATAAATGTCTGTTTGTTGTAATTCTTAATGGCCGAAAAGAACTTCGGCTTAAAATCTAAAGTCTTCATTTGCAATTCTTGCTATCCTTAAAATTTTATATTCGATTTTCAGTGTGCAAAGATATACAAAAAATATAAGGTGGCAAAAAGTTACCACCTTATATTATTAATAAGAAGCGATTTTCTTGATTTACTTCGTCTTCAGCAAGTCGCGAATCTCAGCAAGCAGCTCTTCCTGAGTGGGACCCTTTGGAGCCTCTGGCTCTGCTGGCTTTTCCTTCTTCAACTTGTTCATAGCCTTGATCATCAGGAAGATACAGAAGGCGATGATGAGGAAATCGAGGATGTTCTGAATGAACTGGCCATAGGCAAAGACGGAAGCACCTGCCTCTGTAGCTTCTTCAAGTGTCTTATACTTTGTGTCATCGCTGAGGTTGACAAAGAGGTCGACAAAACTAACGCCACCAGTTGCTACACTGATGAGAGGCATGATGATGTCGCTAACCAGACTCGACACAATTTTACCAAAGGCACCGCCGATGATTACACCGACAGCCATGTCCATCACGTTGCCCTTCATGGCAAACTCTTTGAATTCTTTAATAAATCCCATAACCTTTAATCTTTAATGTTTAATGTATTATGTTTAATCTTTAATGTAAAAATTGCAATCTGCGTTTAGCAATCTTGGATATTCTTCCTTGATTTATCTCACTTTTCGCACCGTTGTTCTCACTTTTCACTTTAATTAAGACTGAAATCAGATGCAAATATAGATATTTTTTTGTAACTTTGCGCTCGAAAACAAGAAAAAGTGTCCAAAAGGCATAAAATTCTTGTAAAAGTTGGATTTTTTTTAAACCATTTAATAAAAAGTTTAGTAATTATGACAAAAGTAGCAATTAACGGTTTTGGCCGTATTGGTCGTCTCGCATTCCGTCAGATGTTCGAGGCTGAAGGTTATGAGGTAGTAGCTATCAACGACTTGACAAGCCCAAAGATGCTTGCTCATCTGCTGAAGTATGACACCGCTCAGGGTGGTTTCTGTGGCAAGTTCGGTGAGAACAAGCACACTGTAGAGGCTGGTGAGGATTTCATCGTTGTTGATGGTAAGAAGATTACTATCTATGCTATTCCTAACGCTGCTGAGCTTCCTTGGGGTAAGCTGGATGTAGACGTTGTTCTGGAGTGCACAGGTTTCTACACATCTAAGGAGAAGGCTTCTGCTCACCTGACTGCTGGTGCTAAGAAGGTTGTTATCTCTGCTCCTGCCGGCAACGATCTGCCTACTATCGTTTACAATGTAAACCACAAGACTCTGACTCCCGCTGACACTGTTATCTCAGCTGCTTCTTGTACAACAAACTGTCTGGCTCCTATGACAAAGGCTCTGAACGATTTCGCTCCAATCCAGAGTGGTATCATGACAACTGTTCACGCTTACACAGGTGACCAGATGATTCTCGACGGTCCTCAGCGCAAGGGTGATGTTCAGCGCGCTCGTGCTGGTGCTCAGAACATCGTTCCTAACTCAACTGGTGCTGCTAAGGCTATCGGTCTCGTTATTCCTGAGCTGAACGGCAAGCTCATCGGTGCTGCCCAGCGCGTTCCGACTCCCACAGGTTCTACTACTATCCTGCACGCTGTTGTGAAGGGTGAGGTAACTGTCGAGGGTATCAACGCTGCCATGAAGGCTGCTACCAACGAGTCGTTCGGTTACACTGAGGAGAAGCTCGTTTCTTCAGACATCATCGGTATGAAGTTCGGTTCACTCTTCGACGCTAACCAGACCATGGTTTCTAAGATTGGTGACGGCAACTCTCTCGTTCAGGTTGTTGCTTGGTACGACAATGAGAACTCTTACACTTCTCAGATGGTTCGCACCATTAAGTATCTCGCTGAGTTGAAATAATTGATGATTTAAGTCATTATTTATAAAAAAATGCCGTCCGATTTTGTCGGACGGTTTTTTTTGTGTACCTTTGTCCCCAATAAATAAAAACTTAACCAATAAGCGCAGATGGGAAAGTTCTCGTATTCAAAAGGCTGTGGCTGTCTGCTTGTGGCCATTGGCGGCGCAGCAGTCGTCTTTGCCGTGTTGTTGGCCCTTGGTTCCATAGTGGCCGATGACCAAGCTGGTGATAAGAATCAGGCAGAGTGGGAGGCTTATAATGCATGGACGGCACAACTCGACTCTATGGATGACCAGACCTTGGCAGACTCGTTGCGCGAAACCCGTCAGCCTCCCATTATCCGACAGGGTGGCTTTGCGTCCCTTTTCGGTACTTTGATGGGACTCGGCATCATGTCGGTGGCCACTATCCCGCTGGCAATAGGTGGTTTTCTCCTGTATAGGCACAGACGACAGGAACGGCGGCGAGAACAGGCATTAATGGATTTGAATGGAAATGATAATACTTGAATGGTATGGATGTGAGTAGCTTAAAAGAAATGACGGGCAAGGTGTTCAAGGGCTGTGGCTGCTTGAGCATTGGTTTCGTGGCGTTGTGCATCATCGTGGCAATCTTTATGGATAATGATGAGAAGAAAGAGCCCGCTGAAGAGCCCGTACAGCAGGAACAGGTAGAAAAGAAAGACTCCGTCATCGTGAACCAGCCGTTGGAGGGTGATCCTTATAAGGAACTTGACGAACTGATAGGTCTCACTTCTGTCAAGGAGGAGGTTCGTTCACTGGCAAATTTTGTGAAGGTACAGAAACAACGCGAGGCCAAGGGCCTGAAGACTGCCAAGGTCTCGTATCATTTGGTGTTCTATGGTTCTCCAGGTACTGGTAAGACCACTGTTGCACGTATCGTAGGACGTATCTACAAAGACCTCGGAGTGCTGAAGAAAGGCCATACCGTCGAGACCGACCGCGGCGGACTTGTGGCTAAATACATGGGTCAGACGGCACTGAAGACCGATACAGTCATCCAGCAGGCGCTCGACGGTGTACTCTTCATCGATGAGGCTTATTCGCTTGTCCCTGAGAGCGGCAACGGCAGCGACTATGGACAGGAAGCCATCTCAACACTGTTGAAACGTATGGAAGACTACCGCGACCGTCTGGTTGTCATCATAGCCGGATACAAGGATGAGATGCAGCGCTTTATCGACTCCAACCCCGGTCTTCAGTCGCGTTTCAACCGATATATCGACTTCCCTGACTATACTGGTAGCGAGCTGGCTGACATCTTCAAGATGTATATGAGGAAAAATCAATACACCCTTGCCCCTGATGCCGAGAGTTTCCTAAAGGAACGCTTCGACTATGCTGTGGCTCATAAGGACCGTAATTTCGGTAATGCCCGCTATGCCCGTAATGTATTTGAGAAAGCTATTCAGCAGCAAGCCAACCGCTTGGAAGGCCAGTCGGACCTGACTGAGCGCCAGTTGACGGAGCTCACCATTGAAGACCTCCAGGGAGGATTTTCGTCAAGAACAAATATCGGACAATAAGATAGAAGAATATGAAAAAACTATTGACAATCATCTTTCTTTGTCTGAGCATTTTGTGCAGTGTGCAGGCTCAGACCATTCTGAATGGTTCCCAATGGTGGGACGGCTCTGTGCTCTATACCGCCAAAGTCAACGGCAACAGTGTGACGATGAATGGGGTCGGTGAACACGAAGGCGGTTTCATCTTCCATCTGACCAAGTTGGAAGGGAAGGAGGGCGAATACATCCTCACAGGCGCGGAAACAGAGGCTATGGCCCTTCGAGCCAAAGTGGGGTGGAGGGTGCAGTATATCCGCCAGGACGGCATGTATTTTCTTGCCATTCGCAAACCCAATGGTGATGCCGTTTGGCAAATGACACTCACACCGGATGACCTGAGGAGTAGTCTTGCATTCGAACAATATCTGGAGAAACAGCCTGTCAGTGAGCAGCTGTCCAACTGTCTGTTGAACACCACCTATCTGGCTCGTTTCTCGAAGGACGAGCTACGACTGATGCGCAACGAAATTCTGGCCCGTCACGGGTGGAAGTTTCAGTCGAAGGACTTGCAGGAGCATTTTGGCAAGCAATCCTGGTACAAGCCCGGCAACAACAATAACGCCATCAAGCTCCATATCATCGAACAACTCAATATCCAACTCATCAAGAGCGAGGAAACCGTACCCGATGAGGAACGTGGCTATCGTGACTTTTCCAGTGGCCCGGAATACAACAGCGAACTGCGCGCACTGGTGAACGGCCAGGAAGGCCAGTTCCCTGGAGGCCTGGACGATGACGGACGCGGTCCTGACGAAGTGGATGGCGAAGCATATTATAGTGTTACCAACGAGAGCGAATTCATTGCGGCAATGGGCAGCAATCGTACGGTGGTAGTGGCTGCCGGTGTCCATCTGAATCTCTCACGTGTACTCGAAAGAGAAGAGATGTTCCGTAATCAGCCCGGTCGCCGTTGGGCATCGATAGCCAGCGACTTCATTGGTTCCGAGCCGTTGGTCATCAGTGAGAGTGAGACTGACGGACAACAGCTGGCTTTGGTGAACATCAAGAACCTAGTCATCAAAGGTGAGAGAAATTCAAGCATTGAGGTCGACCCGCGTTACTCATACTGTATCTACTTCATCAATTGCGAAAACTGCGAGGTACACAACCTGACAATGGGACATACCGAGGGGGGCTACTGTTCTGGCGGTGTAATTGGTGTGAAGGGCGGACGCATGTTCCTGGTGAAGGACTGCGACCTTTACGGCTGTGGCACCTATGGTCTCGACCTGATGGGAACCTCCGATTTCAGCCTATTCAATTCGAACATCCACGACTGTACTTATGGCATCATGCAGTTGAGAAACAGCACGGCGGTGATGTTTAATCATTGCGACTTCTTCAACAACCGTGAATACACTCTTATCGAAGGCATCAACAACCAGGGCTTGACGTTCAACGACTGTCGGTTCTTTGCCAACTGGGGTGATGCGCCGCTCTTTGGAATTGAGCAGACTTTCTATCTGAACGATTGCATGATATATCATCCTACGGAACGTCTGGGAACCATCAACAATGCATCACAACAGAACTGTAAGTTCTTTGCCAATCCGTTCGACAACAGCATCCAGGGCCGTGACTTCGGCCCCAAATAATAATAAGGTATGTGTATGAGAAAAGTAGCATTAATAGTTCTGTTGCTCGTCACAGTGATGACGGTACAGGCACAGGGGAAAGAGTTTGAGAGCTGTCCGCTCGATGTGATAGACAAAGGCTGGCCCACCAAGACCATCGACAATGTGATTAATGGTAGCTTGGGCATCATGTTTGAAAGCTTCAACCGTACGTGGCCTACATGGATGGGGGGTGCTATTTGTGAGACGATGGAGCAAGGACTTGCCAAACGGGTGCTTGATGAGGAAACGTCACTTGTTGTCACCGTGGACACCAAGAACGGTTATGTGGAAATCGACGACGGCGGTACCGACGGCGCCTATATGTCGGCCTGTGTTTGGAACCGCAGCAATGGCCACAAACTGTTTGCCGTCCGAATAGGAAAGCCCACCGATCCTTGTCTGGAGTTTGTCTGCTTCTACGACTACGATGCTCAGAAAAAGACACTTACCCCAGAGCCTGATATTCTGAAAGGTTATCGTTGGAGTGACAAAAAGACTTTCACGCAAATCTTCTATCATTTGCCGAAGACGGGTAAGACCCTGCTTGTTGACGAGTGGGGTGATAATGGCCCTGTGCAGCACACCTTTAATTGGGACGGCATGAAACCCGTCTATGCAAAAACCGCACCGCTGGAATTCAACGATGGAGGCAATATCGAAATCCCTGTCAATTTCAAAGGCAGCACTCCCAATATCAAGGATTTTGTTACCGCCCTGCTCTCGGGTGAGGATTCCGATGAATCGCTGAATGGGCTGAAGATGAGTTGGGACTTGTTCCTCAACGGCATGAAACAAATGCCTGGCGACGATATCATGGTCGACGTCCAGAACGGCTACATGGGCTACGAGTCCGTCGACACCGATAGTGAACCGAAGAACCGGCTGGTCATCGAGTGCTGCTACTGGAATTATGCTGACAAGCGCCATAAGCTGGTGGCCATCTCCAACGACCTGTTTATCGACGGAAAGGCTGTTGCTGGTCAGTACACAGGCATTGAATTCTACATCTACGACAATGCTACGCACAAAATGAAACATGTCTATTGGACAGACTTCGGCCCGGATATTGACACGCCTCCTGGCGCACAGGCCGTTTCCCACTCCTTGCCACGTCAAGGTAAGACCATCGTCTATTCCTATCCGATTCCATCTGGTAAGATAGAAAAGCGCTTTACATGGAACGGTACAAAATTCATGCTTGAAACAAAATGAAGAAACTGATGATGATAGCCATCTGCGTGATGGCAGTGATGATGGGGTGTAAGCAGAAAGGCCAAACAGCTTCTGCTGACGGCAGCGATTCGCTGAGTGCAGTCGTCGACAGTATCATTGAAGAGAACGATACCACGCCGATGCCGATGTTCCTTTTTGGTAACGACGGTAAGTATATGCAGATGCTTTACTGGAGTAATCTCGAAGAACCCGATAAGGAAGAATATGAGAAGTCATGTGGCACACTCGACGGATTTGACGAGTGGCATAATCATTGGGTTCTGCAGGAGATGTTCCGTCGCAATGCTGCCCAGTACACGAACTTGCTGACCGATGACGGTATGGTCAAGGTGAAGTTCGTTGACGAGGTGTTGAAGGACCCCGACGGCAATACCCCCAGCATTGGCGAGATTCATGGGCGCGACGACATTCCTTCGCTTTGTGCCCGTTTTGAATATGCGAATGCCAAAGATGAGAAGGGCGAGAAGGGTGGTGTCATTGTCACCGACAGCTATCTGAAGACTCGTAAGCGCCTCGCTATCAAATACGACCAGTCGGAATGGGACAAACCCAAACCGTTTCCTGAATCTGTCGTCAAGCAGTTGGAGAAGAAATACGGCATGAAGGTCGCTGGTATGCGTCTTGGTGCCACTATCGGTGACTACATTTGGGGCAAGCTTCAGTTTGAGGGCGAGTACAAGGATGCTCCCAAGGACAAGTATGATGCCGAACGTAAGTTTGCGCTGGCCCTCGACGTTCTTGTGAAGGGTGACGAGGTGTTTGCCTACGAGGAACTGGGGCATTATGACGAGGGCTATGGAAGCACCTGGAATGCCGATGATGATGGTGAGTATGTGGGCTGCAGTATCATGGCGGCCTTCGAAGGCCCCAAGGGTCTTGAACTCTTCTACAGTCGTAGTGCTCCCGAGAGTATAGCTGTCGGTATGTTTTACCAGCGCGATGGTCAGCTCATCCAGCATAATTACGAGACTTATCACTACCTGATTGACGAGGAACCTCCCGTGTGGCAGAAAGATGCCCCTGAGATGTAAGATGCAAAAAATGATTACCATACTTGGCCCGACGGCCAGCGGGAAGACACCGTTGGCAGCGTCATTAGCAGCAGCCTTGCCACGGGTTAATGGCTGTGTCGGCGGTGAGATTATCTCTGCTGACTCGCGCCAGGTGTATCGGCGGATGGATATTGGAACTGGCAAGGACCTTTGCGACTATCGTGTGGTCAGCGGCTTGCCCGCCGACACGCCTCCTGTCAATATCCCCTATCATCTCATCGACATCTGTGAACCGGGTACGAAATATAACCTGTTTCAGTATCAGCAGGATTTCTTCGACGCTTATACGGACATTGTCAGCAGAGGGGTGACGCCGATACTATGTGGTGGTACGGGCCTGTATATTGAGGCGGTGCTGAAAGGCTATCAATTGTCACCCGTACCACAGAATCAGGAGTTGCGTGACAAACTGGAGGGCAAGTCGCTCGACGAACTGACACGAATGCTGGTGGAGCTGAAGGCCAAGAACGGCTCGACGATGCATAATAAAACCGATGTGGACTCCTGTCAGCGTGCCATTCGGGCCATAGAGATTGAGACTTATAACAGTGAGCACCCCTTGCCCCTACGTGAGCTGCCGCCAGTACCATCGCTTATCATCGGGGTAGATATCGACCGCGAGGCACGTCGTGAGAAAATCTCCCGTCGCCTGAAGACACGTCTGGAAGAAGGCATGATTGACGAGGTGAAGGGGCTGATGGAGGAGGGTATTCCTGCGGAAGATCTTATCTATTACGGACTGGAATACAAGTTTGTTACAGAATACATCTTGGGCCGTCTTACTTATGATGAGATGTTTACACGCCTGGAGATTGCCATCCATCAGTTTGCCAAACGGCAGATGACGTGGTTCCGAGGCATGGAACGGCGTGGTTTCACCATTCATTGGATTGATGCCCTGCTGCCAATGGAAGAGAAAGTGACGGAAATCCTTGAAATGTGGAAGAAGTGAGATGAACTATGAACTATGAACTGAATAATCGATGGGGCATTTTGTATTGCCCTAAGAGCGGAAAAGGCAAGCAACGCGAGAAGATTCAGCGTGTGCTGGATGAACGCAAGGTAGAGTACGACTTTGTGCAAAGCGAGTCGGTGGACAGTGTAGAACGCCTGGTGACCATGCTTATCCGTAACGGCTATAAAACCATTGTCGTGATGGGTGGTGACTCGGCACTAAACGATGCTGTAAACTGTCTGATGAAAGAGGAAAAACAAGTGCGCGACGAGATAGCGCTGGGGGTTATACCAAACGGTGCGGTTAACGACTTTGCCCGCTATTGGGATTTCAAGGAGAGTAATGTAGAGCAGACCGTTGACTGGCTCGTCAAGCACCGTGTTCGCAAAGTGGACGTCGGCTGCATCCGTTACCAAAACCAGCAGGGTGAGCAGTGTCGGCGCTACTTCCTGAACTGCGTGAATATCGGTCTTATTGCCGATATCATGAACTTGCGCCGGCAGACACGGTCATTTTTCGGCTCACGAACCCTGTCGTTCATCGTGTCAACCTTGCTCATGATTTTCCACCGAATGGACTACAAGATGCACGTTCGCATCAATGCTGACGAGGTGAACCGCAAGGTGATGACGATGTGTGTGGGTAGTGGCCCCGGTTATGGTCAGACCCCCAGTGCCGTACCTTATAACGGTATGCTCGACGTGTCGATGATCTACCATACGGAAGTGATGCAGATTCTGGCTGGTCTGTGGCTGTTGGTGACAGGACGTTTTTTGAACCATCGTGCCGTACATCCCTACCGTACACGAGAAGTGGAGGTTATCGAAGCCAAACATGCTCTGGTGGGTGTTGACGGTCGCCTGTTGGGTACGCCGGCGGGCAGTTATCGCATCACCGTCGAAGAGGAAGTTATCAATTTTCTGATACCCGACTGAGGAAGCTCATAGTTAACAAATCATAAAGTTCAAAGTTCAATGCTCAAAGTTCAAAGAAAAAATCGTAACTTTGAGGAAAATTTTATGTATCCTAAAACAAATAAATAAAACCTGAAGTAAGGAACTATGAGTTATTTACGATTTGAAAAAGCTGTAATGACCAACTTAGAGGAGTCGCTACGTCGTGAATTTCTTCGTACGAACCGCTCTGGTGCTTACAGCAGTTCGACGCTTGTCGACTGCAATACGCGTAAGTATCACGGTTTGCTCGTTGTTCCCGTGCCTGAACTCGACGATGAGAACCACGTTCTGCTGTCGTCGCTCGACTGCACGGTGATTCAGCATGGCGCAGAGTTCAATCTGGGACTCCACAAGTATCAGGGAAACAACTACAGCCCAAAGGGTCACAAGTACATCCGAGAGTTTGACTGTGACGTCGTTCCCACCACGCTCTACCGCGTCGGTGGTGTGTTATTGAAGAAGGAAGTGGTGTTCCAGCACTACGAGGACCGTATTCTCATCCGCTATACGCTGGAGGATGCCCACTCGGCTACCACTTTGCGTTTCCGTCCGTTCCTGGCATTCCGTAGTGTACGCCAGTTTACGCACGAGAATTCTACCGCTTCCCGCGAGTACCATTCTGTGGAGAACGGTATCAAGACCTGCATGTATGCCGGCTATCCCGACCTGTATATGCAGTTCTCTAAAAAGAACGAGTTCATCTTCCAACCCGACTGGTATCGTGGCGTGGAGTATCCAAAAGAGCAGGAGCGCGGCTATGCCTCGAACGAGGACCTGTATGTGCCCGGCTACTTTGAGATGAACATCAGGAAGGGTGAGAGCATCGTGTTTGCTGCCTCTACTTCGGCTACCAAGCCCGGTCAGATGAAGAAGATGTTCGACGATGAGGTTGAAGACCGCGTGCCACGTAACAGTTTCTATCACTGTCTGGTAACGGCAGCCCATCAGTTCCACTTCCGCGATCGCCGCAGTGGCACTATGGAGAAGATTGACAAGAAGGACGCCCGTTACCTGCTGGCAGGCTATCCTTGGTTTAAGGCTCGTGCCCGCGATACGTTCATTGCTGTACCAGGTCTGACACTGGCTATCGGTGAAATTGACTATTTCGAGATGGTGATGAAGACCGCAGAGAAGGCGCTCCGTGAATTCATGGAAGAGAAGCCTCTGTCTGGTAAGATCTATGAAATCGATCAGCCTGACGTACCCCTGTGGGCTATCTGGGCTATCCAGCAGTATGTCAAGGAAGTCGGCAGAGAGCAAGGCTACAAGATGTACGGCAAGCTGGTAAAAGATATTGTGAAGTACATCCTTGCTGGTGGTCATCCCAACTTGCGCTTGGACGACAACGGACTGCTCTACGTCAACGGTCGCGATAAAGCCGTAACATGGATGAACTCCACGGCTAATGGACGTCCCGTCGTACCGCGTTCAGGCTATATTGTTGAGTTCAACGCCTTGTGGTACAATGCCCAGAAGTTCTGTGCTTCGTTCGAGGCAGAGTTTGGTGACAAGAAACTGGCCGAGAAGCTGGAGAAATTGTCAGAAACCACTAAGGAGTCGTTCATCGGTACCTTCCTCAACGAGTATGGCTATCTGCTCGACTATGTCGATGGCAACATGATGGACTGGAGCGTTCGTCCGAACATGATCTTCCCCGTGGCCTTCGACTACTCACCGCTGTCTCAGGACCAGAAGAAGAGTGTACTCGATGTCTGCACCCGTGAGCTGCTGACACCCAAGGGACTGCGCTCGCTGTCGCCCAAGAGCGGTGGCTACAATCCGATGTATGTCGGTCCGCAGACACAGCGCGACTATGCCTACCATCAGGGAACGGCATGGCCTTGGCTGGGCGGTTTCTATATCGAGGCCTGCCTGAAACTCTATAAGCGCACCCGCCTGTCGTTCCTGGAGCGTCACATGGTGGGCTATGAGGATGAAATGAACTATCATGCCCTGGGCACTATCAGTGAACTGTTCGATGGTAACCCGCCCTTCCACGGTCGCGGTGCCATGGCCTTCGCCATGAACGTTGCCGAGATTCTTCGCTCACTGAAGCTCATGGAGAAATATTCGTATCAGAAATAAATAAGGAGGACGCACTATGAAAGTATTAATGTTTGGATGGGAGTATCCTCCTCACGTATTCGGTGGACTGGCCACCGCCAACTATGGTATCTCGCAGGGTCTTCATGCACAGGGCGATATGGACATCACGTTGTGTCTGCCCAAGCCCTTCGGTGATGAAGACCGCTCGGCGTGCAACATTGTCGCTATGAATGCCGTGCCTATTGCCTGGCGCGACGTGTCGCCTGACTATGTTCGCGAACGGGTGGGCAACATCATGGACCCCGACTTCTATTTCCGTCTGCGCGACCACCTGTATGCCGACTTCAACTACATGCACGTCAATGACCTTGGCGCCATGGAGTTTGCCGGCGGCTATCCGGGCAACCTGCACGAGGAAATCAACAACTATTCGATTATTGCCGGTGTTGTGGCTCGTACGCTTGACTACGACATCATCCATGCTCATGACTGGCTGACCTATCCTGCCGGCATCCATGCCAAGCAGGTCAGTGGCAAACCCCTGTGCATTCACGTCCATGCTACCGACTTTGACCGTAGTCGTGGTAAGGTGAATCCTACTGTCTACTCGATAGAGAAAAACGGTATGGACCATGCCGACTGCATCATGTGTGTGTCAGAGTTGACACGCCAGACGGTCATCAACCAGTATCATCAGGATCCGCGTAAGTGCTACACGGTTCACAACGCCGTGTATCCGTTGCCCGATGAGTATCAGGCCATTCCGCGTCCCGACCATACCGGTAAGGACAAGGTGGTGACGTTCCTCGGACGTATCACCATGCAGAAAGGTCCTGAGTATTTTGTCGAAGCTGCCAATATGGTTATCCGCCGTACCCGCAACGTACGCTTCTGCATGGCAGGTTCTGGCGACATGATGGACGCCATGATCCATTTGGCCGCCGAGCGTGGCATTGCCGACCGTTTCCACTTCCCGGGCTTCATGCGTGGTAAGCAGGTGTATGAGTGCCTGAAGGATTCCGACGTCTATGTGATGCCTTCCGTTTCCGAACCTTTTGGTATCTCACCGTTGGAGGCTATGCAGTGCGGCACGCCCTCGATTATCTCGAAGCAGTCCGGCTGTGCTGAGATTCTCACTAACTGCATCAAGGTTGACTATTGGGACATCCATGCCCTGGCTGATGCCATTTACTCTATCTGTGCCAACGAGTCGCTGTTCACCTACCTGAAGGAAGAGGGTAAGCGCGAGGTTGACCAGATTACGTGGGAGAAGGTCGGCGCCTGGATTGCCACCCTCTATAAACGCACTTTAGGCTGGGAACAGTAATTTAATTGATAATTGATAATTGAAAATTGATAATTATGAAAACAATTTGTTTATATTTCGAGATACATCAGATTATCCATCTGAAGCGCTACCGTTTCTTCGATATCGGTACCGACCATTATTACTATGATGACTACGAGAACGAGCGTAGCATCACCGACATTGCCAATCGCTCGTACATGCCGGCCCTGACCGCTATCGGCGATATGATCAAGGAGCATGGCGACTATTTCAAGGTTGCATTCAGCCTTTCTGGTACGGGCATCGAACAGCTTGAGTTCCACGCTCCGCAGGTCATCGAGAAGTTGCAGGAACTGAATCAGACTGGTTGCGTCGAATTCCTGGCAGAGCCTTACAGCCACGGTCTGAGCTCACTGGCCAATGAAGAGACCTTTGCGCTTGACGTGAAGAAGCAGGCTGCCAAGATTGAGGAGCTCTTTGGCAAGAGACCGACCGTAGCCCGCAACTCATCGCTGATCTACAGCGACGACATTGGCGCACAGATTGCCGCCATGGGCTTTAAGGGCATGCTCACCGAAGGTGCTAAGCATGTGCTCGGCTGGAAGTCTCCACACTATGTCTACAACTGTAACATGGCTCCCAACCTGAAGTTGCTGTTGCGCGATGTTGAGCTGTCTGACGATATCTCGCTGCGCTTCAACAATCCTGACTGGGAGGGCTATCCACTGTTTGCTGACGCATACATTGACCGCATTGCCAGCCTGCCGGAAGAGGAGCAGATTATCGGTATCTTTATGGAACTGTCCGCACTGGGTATCGCACAGCCCCTGAGTTCCAACATCCTCGACTTCCTGAAGGCACTGCCTGCCTGTGCCAAGGAGAAGGGCATCACGTTCTCGACACCGACTGAGATTTGCATGAAGGTGAAGAGCGTCGGCCAGATTGACGTACCCGACACCCTTAGCTGGGTTGACGAAGAGCGTGACTGCTCATGCTGGCTCGGTAACGCCATGCAGCGTGAGGCCTTCAATAAGCTCTACAGCGTGGCCGACCGTCTGCGCATAGCCGACGATCCGCGCATCAATCAGGACTGGGACTACCTGCAGGCTTCCAACAACTTCCGCTTCATGACGACCAAGCCCTCCAATGTAGGACTCGACCGTGGCATCTACAGCGGACCGTTTGATGCTTTCACTAACTATATGAACATCCTCGGCGACTTCATCAACAGAGTCAACGCCCTCTATCCTCCTGAGATTGAGAACGACGAGCTTAACGCCCTGCTCACCACCATCCGTAATCAGGGTGATGAGATTGAGATGAAGGACAAGGAGATTACCCGCCTGAAGGCACGCCTCGAAAAGCTTGAGCCGAAGAAGGATGAGAAGAAAGCTGTTCCCAAGAAGGCTGCTCCCAAGAAGAAAGCAGAACCGAAGAAGGCTGCTGAACCAAAGGCAGAAGCTAAGAAGTAGATGCGTTTTCTCTCAGTTCTTTCGATAATCTTAGGGACGGTTCTCGTGATGCTTTTTGCTCACGAGAATCGTCTTCGTCATAATGACAGTGATAAGGTCGTCCTCGACACCATCACCGTCCGTCATATAGGCTTTGACGGTCAGACCCACGAAGGAGTCATCGTCTGCAACCACACCATCGCTGCCGACCTGACAACCATCTTTGCCGAGCTCTACCGTCAGAAGTATCCCATCGAGCGCATCCGTCCTATCTCCGACTACGACAACGACGACGAACGCTCCATGCAGGCCAACAATACCTCCTGCTACTGCTACCGACCCATTGCCGGTACCACGAAACTGTCGAAGCATGCCCTCGGACTGGCTATCGACATCAACCCCCTCTACAATCCCTGTGTGCGTCGTCGCTCTGACGGCACCCTGCTCATCCAGCCTGCTACCGGCAAGCCCTATGCTGACCGTTCCCGTTCGTTCCCTTATAAAATCACCAAGCGCGACCTCTGCTACCGTCTCTTCCTTCGCCACGGTTTCCGTTGGGGAGGCAGTTGGCGCACAGTCAAGGACTATCAGCATTTCGAAAAATAAAAACCGTTCACGGAAGGAAAAAAATGAAAGTTGTTGTATCGCAAGAAATAGAACAGGTGTGTCCTGAGTTTGTAGGAGCTTGTGTGGAAGCGCAGGTTGTCAATACACCCTTCAACGATGACCTGTGGCAAGAGATAGAGGCACTTGGTACGAAGTATCGTGCAGAATTGACTACCGAGTCGCTCAAGGAAATGACGAGTATAGCAGCCACGCGACGGGTGTATAAGGCTTGTGGTAAAGATCCGTCACGCTATCGTCCTGCCTCTGAGGCTCTCATACGCCGTGTGTTGCAAGGGAAGGAACTCTATCAGCGTGACACCCTTGTCGACCTTGTCAACCTGGCATCTATCGCCTTCGGCTATAGCATCGGCGGTTTCGATGCCGACAAGTTCGTTGGCGACACGCTGACCCTTGGTATCGGACGCGAGGGCGAACCCTATGAAGGCATTGGTCGTGGCATGATCAACATTCATGGTCTGCCTGTCTATCGCGATGCCGATGGTGGTGTTGGTACCCCTACCAGCGACCATGAGCGTACAAAGATGACGCTTGACACCCGCCATCTTCTGGTGCTTATCAACGGCTATGACGGTAACGAACAGCGGGTACGTCAGAACGCCGAATACATTTTGTCACTGCTCCGCAAATATTGCCAGAGCAACGGTGGCTCATACTATATATATAAATAGGTATGACTAGTATTAATACAACTTAAACCCCGCCTCTCATCACGAGCAGCGGGGTCATTTTTGGAAGCGTTGTGCTTTCGATGAGATCACAATCGTTCACGCATCGCAGCAAAAAAAAATAAATATATATGATTGCACCCAATCATCATCGTTGACATAGTAACAACCTTGTTTTTAGACATAGTAACATATTAACTTTTTTCAGA
>JAEEGG010000551.1_pt1 | contig 118187 bp, 100 predicted proteins | sample 9134161 | NCBI WGS metagenome assembly JAEEGG01 (sample SAMN16246543, study PRJNA631951) | gut metagenome | biome: gut microbiome; feature: rumen; material: CR-attached | host: Bos | place: Iran: Karaj | collected 2018-10
TTGCCGGTTTGTTCAACATCTTCTGTATGACCGCTTGGTGGAATGTGTATGGTTCCAAGGACAAGAAAGACATGATCTGGGCCGACATGACCTGGGTCTACATCGTCATCTACGACATCTGGAACTTCGCCTACACCTACAACTGCCTGCCGACGCACAGCTGGTACTGCGGTATCGCTCTGCTTCTCGCCCCGACTGTCGCAGCTCTGCTGTGGAACCGTGGCGGCTGGATCCAGAACCGTGCCAACACCTTGGCCATCTGGTGCATGTTCGCACAGGTGTTCCCGCTCTTCCAGGAGACCTTCAAAGATGGTCGTCAATGGTTCAGTTGGGCTACGCTCCCCGTTCTCTATCCCGAAGGTGTCACCACCATTGAGAAGCTGTACGCCGCAGGCGGACAAGCTGCCGTTGACGGCGTTGTGGGCACTACGGTAGATCCTTCCGTCGTGGCCGCCAATCCTACCATGATGATGGTGATCAGTGCACTCGCTCTGATAGTGAACATCGTTGCTCTTGGCTACATCATCTCGGTTTCCAAGAAACGTCACATCAACCCGTACAAGGAAGACGTCTTCGTCAACCAGAAGTACTACAAAGACGCCATGGCCCGTGCCGACGTCGATTGATGTTGCAACCTTATTCAAGCAAAAAAGTCCGCAGATGTCTGCGGACTTTTTTTGTTTTCATATCACCCGTTCGTTGACCACCTTCCATTCACCGGGCTGCAAGTCACCCAACGGGATGTTGCCAATTTTGACGCGAATGAGCCGCAGTGTAGGAAATCCTACAGCGGCGGTCATGTGGCGCACCTGTCGGTTCTTGCCTTCGGTGATGGTGAGACTCACCCAACTGGTCGGGATGTTGGCGCGATAGCGGATGGGAGGCACCCTTTCCCATAGGTTTTCGGGTGCATCGACGATTTCCGCTTGGCAGGGTTTGGTGCGGTAGCCTTTGATGGTCACGCCTCTTTTCAATTGGTTGACAGCCTCTTGTGTGATTTGCCCATCCACCTGCGCGAGATAGGTGCGCGGATGCTCAAATTTTGGGTCAAGCAGTTTCTTGATGAGCGGTCCGTTGTCGGTGAGGAGTAAGGCACCCTCGCTGTCGTGGTCGAGGCGACCGGCGGCATATACGTTGGGCGGGAAACCGAACTCGTCGAGGGCGCGGTGTCCAGCTTCGGGCGTAAACTGGCTGAGGACGCCAAAAGGCTTGTTGAATAGAATCACCATGGCGCAAAAATACGCTTTTCTCCCTTGAGGGGACGTCTGAGTGACCGTTTTTCTGCTAAAAATTGTATTGCATTGAGAAATTCATTATTTTTGCCGATTGAAACCTAATACCGCGACCACCCATAATCATGCGAAAAGTAGTCACCACATCGGATCTCAAAAAGGCCTTGGGCTTGAAAGGCTTCTTCGGCACCTGCGTCGCAGGGCTGGCTTATGGATACCTCCGTCTCGGCAAGATTAACCGTCTCTTCGACGGAGCCGCTGATTATCAAGGCCGTGAGTTTGCCGACCACTTGCTGGAGAATATGAATATCAGCATCGACGTGGCTCCCGAGCAGTTGGAGAACATCCCTAAGGAAGGCGGTTTCATCGTGGTCAGCAACCATCCCTTTGGTGCCATCGAAGGCGTGATGCTGTTGAGCGCCGTCGCCAAGGTGCGCCCCGATTTCAAGGTGATGGCCAACTTCATCCTCTCACACATCCCCAACCTCAAGGAGTGTTTCTTTGCCGTCAACCCGTTCGAGAAGAATCCCGAATGGAAGAGCAGTGTAGGGGGCATCAAAGGCGCCATAATGCATCTTGAGGCGGGTAACGGCTTGGGCGTGTTCCCTGCTGGTGAGGTTTCGCGCTATCATGGCCACGACTATCCTGAGGACCTGCCTTGGAGCACTTCCATCGCCCGTATCATCAAGAACGCCAACGTTCCAGTGATTCCTGTGTTTTGGGATGGTCGTAACTCAAAGTTGTTTTATGCGGTCGACAAGATCCATCCTATGATGGGCACGGCACGCCTGACCAAGGAACTGATCAACAAGCACGATACCAATTTCAATTTGCAAATCGGCAAGCCGATTCTGCCTTCCGAAGTGGCCTCATACGAGAAGCCGGCTGACTTGGCCGCCTACCTGCGTAGTCGTTCCTATGCCCTCGAAGCCAATATCCCAGGGAAAGTCCTTGAGACGCCATCGACGAAACAAGCCGAGATTGAAGCTCCGACGGATTTGTCGGCGATGTTGAAAGAGCTGGAGGCTATTCGAGAGAAGTCATTCTTGTATTCTGCCTCCGATTACGACTGTTATCTCGCGGATTATGAAGATATACCGAACTTGATGCACGAGATCGCCCGCCTGCGTGAGGAGACCTTCCGTGCCATCGGTGAGGGTACTGGCAAGAGCCTCGACCAGGATGAGTTTGACACACATTTCAAGCACCTGATCCTTTGGGACAACGCCAAACAGAAGATAGCAGGTTGCTATCGTTTGGGCATCGGCAGCGATATCATTCCGAGATTTGGTATCAAAGGCTTCTATATCAGCACATTGTTCAATATCAGTGAGGCCTTCTCCGAAAAGCTGGCGCACACCATAGAGTTGGGCCGTTCATTCGTCGCCCTCGACTATCAAAAGGAGGTACTTCCTTTGGTGTTGCTGTTGCGTGGTTTGTCGGATGTGGTGGTTCGCTATCCTGATATTAACCATTTCATTGGCCCGGTGAGCATCAGCGCCTGGTATCCGAAGTTCTATATGAGCATGATCGTGAAGTATGTGTCTGAGAAGCATCCTGTGAGTGAGGATCTGGCCCACATGGTCACGCCGTTGACGCCTTTCCATTCCGATTTCCTGAAGGCGGATCCCGAGGTGCTGATGAATGGCAATATGGAATCGATCGACAAGTTCGACAAGTTCATGTTCCGCCTGAGCAACGGCCAGTATCGTCTTCCCACTTTGTTCAAGAAATACCTGAAGCTGAACGCCAAGTTCCTTTGCTTTAATGTCGATCCCGACTTCAACGACACGCTCGACGCCTTGCTTTTCCTCACCTTCACTGATTTCCCCGAAGACGAAGTCATGCCGCTCTTCCGCGACAGCAGCGACGAGGAGAAGGAAATCGTCAGGAAAAGATTTGGGTATATCTAGTGTCTCACGCAGAAATCGCTGAATGCGCTGAACCTACCGGACGAAAAGTAGGCGTTGCTTTGCGCTTCATAGACTTCTGCGGGTTCTGCGTGCAAAATAATATTAATCCTCAGATTCCTCTTCGATGGTCTGTGCGAAGAAGCTAAAATTCACTTTGCCGTAATGCCTTTGTTCCATGAAGTGGGGATGTTCCTCGAAGCTTTGGTATTTGTCGTGCTCCAGCACAAACATCCCGTTTTCCTTCAGTAAGTTGTTGTCAAAAATAAGTTGTACCAACTCGTTGTAATGCTCACAGTCGTAAGGCGGGTCGGCAAAGATGAGGTCATATTGCATCTTGTGGGTGCCGAGGAAGCGAAACACATCGGAACGAACGACAAGCAACTCTTTCATGTTGAGTTTGTTGGCGGTCTCACGGATGAACTTCACACAGCCGAAGTCCTGATCGACAGCCACCACCTTGGGACAACCTCTTGAGACGAGTTCGTACGAGATGTTGCCCGTGCCGGCAAAGAGATCCATGGCCTCGGTCTCTTCAAAGTCATAGTAGTTCTCCAAGATGTTGAACAGGCTTTCCTTGGCCATGTCGGTGGTGGGCCGCACTGGCAGGTTGTTGGGCGCCACAATTTGTCGCCGTTGGTATCTTCCTCTGATGATTCTCATCTCAATGCTTGGTAATGAAGGTAATAATACTGATAAGGCACGTCCTCCAAGGCTTTGCTGACTTTGAGCTCATGACGGTCCTCCATAAAACAGAGGTCCCTCACGTAACGGCCACAGAGGTCGACGATCTCGGAGGCGGGCAGGATGAGTCCAGTGAAACACACAGGTGTATCCATGCCTGAAAGGCCATTCTGCTCCATGGCAAAGACCAAGAAGTAGGCAAAATCGTCTTTGGTGTTGAACCTAAAGTTGTTGAAGAAAGAGAGCTTCCCTTCCCTTTGGATGAGCATGTCGAAATCGCGGTTTCTGACGTTGACGAACACACAATGGTCTTCGGGCTTTTGCATCACACTGTTGATGAACACGCTACTTGAATGGGTGACTTGGGCGTGTTTCCATTTGGCCATGATCTTGTCTTTCAGATCCTTCGACCAGGCGAAGACATTGTAGCATCCCACGCCTTCCAATAGCTCGGCCTGCAACGTGTAACGGTTGGGCACCTGGAAAGCGAAGTCAAGGTACTGGCTTTGGTCGGCTTCGTTGTAAAGTGCTTTGGGGACAAGGGCGTTATATCGCTCGTCGATAATGCAAGTCACCGATTTGAACTCCTTGTGGTTCAGGTCTTTGGCTTCCAATGCACGCTCAAGGGCATGGAAGAGGTCATCGCTGCTGTTCAGCAGCTCCGACTGGTAATATTCCAAGCCCAAGAGGGTCTTGCTTGTGTCATCGAGAAGGGCAAAAGAAAAACCACCCAACGCACATTGGATGGTCATTCTGTATTGGGATGACTTCTCGACATCAAGTTCCTCGTCAAACTTGGAGATATAAGGATTCAATGATGCCGTCATTCATCAGGCTGGTTTAGAGTTTCTCCCAGTTGCCGTCGGTGGTGGCTTCTTCCATGGAGCCCACTCTCAGACCGGCATAACGGTTGATGCTTTCCTTTTCAGCCTTGGCGTTGTCGCGGCGTTGGTTCCATTCCTTCTCATTGAAGTTGGCGCCAGGAGTGGCCAGGTAGACTTCATAAGGCGTACGGGCTTCGAACACCGGGATGTCGATACCGTTACGCTTAATCATGCCGGCTTCCAGTTCAAACTGTTGCTGGTTCTCTGCAAAAGGCACATACTTCAGATCGTTGATGTTGAAGTTCTCTCTGGTCGACTTGATGGAGTCCATCACCTTAACGAAGCCCAAGGTGTCGTTGATGGTGCGGGTGAAGGTGGTGTCGGTCGGGTCGGGGACGATCTTCACGATCGGGATCTCGGCGGTCTGGCAGAATTGGATCAATGAGTCGAAATCGGCCGTGTACTTGTTGTTGGCGTTTTTGTAAAGCACCTCGGCGTTACGGATGTCGATAAGACGTTCGACGACCTTGGTCTCGCGGGCTTTCTGTTCGTTGTTGAACTTGATGGGAGCCTGAATGCTCTTGACCACTTGCCAAGCTAAGAACACGATAACTGCAAAAAGCAGGATGTTGATGAGAATTGATAATCCTTTTTTCATTTTTGTATGAGTTTTCTAATTATTATTTCAACGTCTGATTGGCGGCAAAGTTAGGATTTTTTCCTTTACAAAGCGCAACTTTTTTTCAGTCATTTTAAAAATGGATTTTGTGATAATCTAAATATTTGTCATCCAGATATTTACGAATCTTACTGGCGAGAATGAGAAAAACCTGCAATTCGTTTTTCTCCAGCCAATTCAACGCATCGTCGTCGCGATTAATGGCTTTTGCAAAGGCGAGGTCGACTTCAAAATGGTTTTTCAAAAGCCATTCGGCGGCTTTTTCTTCCTTGTCGATGACGCTGTCGATGGCGGCCAGTTGAGGGAAGCCGTGATTCATCAGCCAGTCCTTGGCCTCAGTGTCGCCTTGGATAGTCCGGCTCAAGGCGCCGAGTTCGGGATAGCCGTTGCGCATCAGCCAGTCGAAGAACTCGTCGCTCTCGGGGTCGAAAGTGCAGCCGAAGGCCATGAGTATTTTTATGGGGTAGTGTGTCATTTACCCTGCAAAGATACACACAATTCAAATAGAATTCTTATCTTTGCGCAAATATTTGAAAGTAAATGAAGACCAAGCAAGAAATAGTTGAAAACTGGCTGCCTCGCTATACGGGTCTGCCCCTGGATCAGTTTGGAAAATATATTTTGCTGACCAACTTCCAAAATTATGTGGACCGCTTTGCCGAATGGCAGGGTGTTGAAGTCGTTGGGCGTGACCGCTCCATGCCTTGCGCCACCGACGGCGAAATCACCATCATCAACTTCAGCATGGGCAGTGCCAATGCCGCTACCATCATGGACCTGCTGAGTGCCATCCAGCCTAAGGCTGTGCTGTTTCTCGGCAAATGCGGCGGTATCAAGAAAATCAACAAGGTTGGCGATCTGATTTTGCCTATTGCCGCTATCCGTGGCGAAGGTACCTCAAACGACTATTTCCCGCCTGAAGTGCCTGCGCTGCCGGCATTCAGCCTCGAAAAAGCTATATCTACCACCATCCGTGACTACGGTCGCGACTATTGGACAGGAACGGTGTACACCACCAACCGTCGTGTGTGGGAACACGATGATGAGTTTAAGGACTACCTCCGTAGGATCCGCTGCATGGCGGTCGACATGGAGACGGCCACTATTTTCACGGTCGGTTTCCATAACGAAATCCCTACAGGTGCCCTGCTACTGGTGTCTGACAACCCCATGGTGCCCGAAGGCGTGAAGACCGAGGAGAGCGACAAAAAGGTAAGCAAGAACTTTGTCGGCGAGCACCTGCGCATCGGCATTGACTCGTTGCGACAACTCATCAATAATGGCATGACCGTCAAGCACTTGAAGTTCTGATGACCTACGAGCAGATTCTTACTGAGATCCACAAGAAAAACTTCGCTCCTGTCTATTTTCTGACGGGTGAAGAACCCTATTTCATTGACATAATTTCGGATACCATCGAGAACGAGGCCTTGGACGAGGCCGACCGCGCCTTCAACCAAATCGTGCTCTATGGTCGTGACGTGGATGTGGAGACTATTGCCAACCACGCCCGTAGTTTCCCGATGATGGGTGAGCGTATGGTGGTCATCGTCAAAGAAGCACAAGATGTGAAAAACTTGGAAGAGTTTGAGAAGTATCTTGACACGATCCCGGAAACCACCCTTCTCGTCTTTGCCTATAAATACAAGAAGTTCGACAAGCGCAAGACCTTGGCCAAGAAGATTGACAAGAAAGGCGTTTGGTTTGAGTCGAAGAAACTTTACGACAGCAATATTCCTGGTTGGATTCAGAATTACCTGAAAGGTGAAGGCTATTCCATCACGCCCAAGGCCACGCAAATGCTTGCCGATTATCTTGGAACCGACCTGCATAAAGTCGCCAACGAGTTGAAGAAACTCACCATCGCCTTGCCCAAAAACAAGAGCATCGACGACGCGGATGTGGAGCGTAATATCGGCATCTCTAAGGACTATAACATGTTCGAATTGCAAAACGCTATCGGTAGCCGCGATGTGCTGAAAGCCAACCGGATCGTGAACTATTTTGGCGATAATACCAAAGAGAACCCCTTGCTGGTCGCCGCCATTTCGCTATATGGCTTCTTCGCCAAACTGATCAAGCTGCACTGCACCCAGGATAAGTCGCAAGGCAACCTGGCGAGCGTGTTGGGCGTGATTCCTTATTTTGTCAAAGACTACCTGGTGGCAGCGCGCAACTATCCCCCTGCGACCTGCATCCGCTGTGTCTCCATTCTTCGCGAGTACGACTTGAAGTCGAAAGGTTATGAGAGTGGTGAGGTCAGCGAGAAGGACTTGTATAGGGAGATGATTTTCAAATTAATGCATTGTTGAATCGGCCCTTCGACCCTTCGACGGGCTCAGGGCTTAGGGACTTTGGCTTATGAGAATTGTAGCACAACGAGTAACTCATGCTTCCGTCACGATCGACGGTAAAGTGAAATCAAAAATCGGTCTTGGAATGATGGTTTTGCTCGGCATCGAGGAAGCCGACAACGAAGAGGATGTGGATTGGCTGTGTACCAAACTCACCAAGCTTCGTATTTTCGACGATGGCAACGACTCAATGAATCTTGATATCAACCAAGTGGAAGGATCTTTCCTGGTGGTGAGTCAGTTCACACTCCATGCCCTGACCAAGAAAGGCAACCGACCTAGCTTCATCCGCGCTGCCCGGCCAGAGCAGGCCATCCCGCTTTATGAACTGTTTTTGAAGCGCTTGGCTGAAATCTCTGGCCGCGAAGTGCAAAGCGGTGAATTTGGTGCTATGATGGCAGTGGAGTTGCTCAATGACGGTCCAGTGACGATAATAATGGACTCGAAAAGACGGGAATAACCATTATTCCACCACGATTTTTTGGGTTTTGTCACCCATTTTCACGAAATACATACCTTGGGGCAGTTCCATCTTAGCCTTTCCATTGATTTCCTTGGTCATAATGGTATGGCCAAGGGCATTCGTGAGGGTCACGACGCCAGTGCCTTCAACAATGATATAGCCATTGGCGGGGTTGGGGTAAACCTTGAAGGCATTCCTTTGGATTTCTTCAAGTTGGTCGGGTCTTGTGCCAAACATGGCTGCGGGGCTGGCTGGGGAAGCATAATGCGACCGTGTTTCCCTCTTGCGTTGAGTGAAGGTGTATATAGTTTCTGGCTCCAAACCTTCAAAAACAGGAGAGAGCTGCCACTCGCCACCATCCATATTGTATTCGCCGTCTTCCAGGGTGACCAATGTGATACTTGAGTCCGTGCTGCTCTCCATCTGCGGGGCATCGGGTGCGGGTTGTTCCGCTTTCTTGATAGGTCCGAAAAGGGGTGAGGTAATGGTCCCATTGCAGTTTTCGGCCGTGACTTGCACACAGACTTTCTCGAAAATGTCATCTTCGGTCAAAGTATAGGTTGAATAGACAGCTCCTTCGATAGCTGTTGTGTCTCTTCGCCATTGGTAATGCAACTCTCCTAAATCAGGAATGGATGGCGTAGAACCCAAATTTGTTTCGGCGGTCAAGGTTTCTCCGAAGAAAGGTTCTCCAGAAATATTGACTTCGCCTGTTAAAGTGGGTATAATGCTGTCATATAAAACACTTTCGATTGCACCATAGGCATTCAGTCTTCTTCCCGAGGCGACCAAACCATCGAGCGAAGGCAGGTGGTCGGCACCGTTAAAGAGGTGGTATCTCATGATTAGGCTGAAATAGGCGGGATCGCTTTTGCAAAGCTGCATCATCTCCTCGGGCAAGGCCGCATACATTAGAGCGATGGTTCCTGTGACTTGTGGAGTGGCCATTGAGGTTCCAGTCATATTGCCGTAATTGTTGTTAGGAAGTGTAGAATAGATGGCTGTGCCGGGTGCTCCAATGTCAATATTGTTGATGCCGTAACCCGCGCCAGTGTACTTCACGTCGTCCGAGGTGGTGTTGGTGATGCCGATGAGATAATTTCCAGGACAGGCGGAAGGGACATCACCCACCACATCAACATTCACATTCATGTTGGGACCGGCACCGCAACTCAAAATGCCGACATTGCCCATCTCGTCATACATCGAACACCAGATAGGATAATCGTCGGGATCGCCGTAATCGACGCCGAAGGAGGAATTGGTGGCCACGACGAAGGCGCCTTCCTCGCCATCGGTCTCATTGTATCTTGCCCGCATTTCCAAAGCGTAAGCATAGGCTTCCACGACAATAGACTCTTCACCTGAACTACCGCCGATGGGCATGACTTGCACATTCCAATTCACGCCGCAAACGCCTTTTCCATTGTTTCCGACAGCACCGATGATGCCCGAAACATGAGTGCCATGGTTGTTGCTGCCGACGTATCCGTTATGGTTGTATGCGTTCCAACCGTGATAGTCGTCGATATAACCGTTGCCATCGTCATCGATGTAATTGTTGGGAATCTCATGGGTGTTCACCCAGCAATTCAGGTCTTCGTGGGTCCAATCGGCGCCGCCATCGATGACGGCTACCACGATTGTATCGCCCGTTGATGTGATACCACCCGTGGTGAATTCCTCCCAGGCTTGCGGCAGGCTCATGATGTTGGGTGCCCATTGTTGGTAATAATAAGGATCATCTGGAATTGCTTCGCGTAATGTGATGTTGGTATGGTTGTTTTGGATGACACGCACATCAGCATTGGCGTTTAAGCGGCGCATTTTGTCTTCTCTAAGCTCTTTGCTGTCGTTGATTTCGAAAAGCCAGATATTCAGCCTTTTGGACAGTTGTCTTTTCGGCATGATTCCAGTATTGGACTTGGCAGCAAAGTCTGCGGCATCCACATCTTGCTCTAGCCAGATGATGAATTCGTTTTCCACATATGTGGTTGATTCTTGGCTTTGCTGTGGTTCCTGCGCGTATGAAAACACGGACAAAGCCATTATGGCCAAGATGAATAGTGGTTTAATGATTGATTTCATGGGAATGTAATTATTTATGTTTCAGTTCGCAAAAATAAACATTTTCAGTTTACTGAATGCTTTTCCGAAAGATTTCAAAAGAATTGCCTATTTTTGCACTTTCATAAAATTTTGAATCTTAAATCTTTAAATTTTAAATCTTTAAATTTTGAATCTTTGAATTTGAAGTTATGGAAGGTAAGCGATTAGAAAAAGTAAACAAACTGCTACTGAAAGAATTAGGCGATATATTCCAGAAGGAGCTGAAACCGAAAGTCCCTTCGTTGATGATCACCGTGACGCGTGTCAATGTCACTTCTGACCTTTCGTATGCGCGTGTGTATCTAAGTGTGTTCGGTGTGGACGAGAAGAAGAAGGTCGTGGAGGAAGTGGGCCAAAACGCCAAAGCCATCCGTGGCTTGCTGGGTAACCGCATCCGTCATCAGATGCGCGTCGTGCCTGAGTTACGTTTCATCGAGGACGACTCGCTCGACTATATCGAAAACATCGATAACCTGCTGCATCCCGAAAAGTGAGACTGCCGCTGTTCATAGCAAACCGTTACCTGCTGGCCAAAAAGAGCCACAACCTCATTAATATCATCACATGGATTTCCATTCTCGGTATTAGTGTCGGCTCGTTTGCGCTCATCGTGGTGCTGTCGGCTTTCAATGGCTTGGAGAAGGTGATTTCCTCGATGAACAACCGCCTCACTCCTGATTTGCAAATCTCACCAGTGAAAGGCAAGACCATCGACTTGACGGTTTTTCCTTTAGGTCAACTCAAAGATATTCAAGACGTTGATTATGTGATTCCTACGATTACCGAAGACGCGCTTTTCCGTGCCAATGACAAACAACATATCGGGCAGGTGAAGGGTGTTGGCTTGGAGTACCAGAATATTGACCGTTTAAAGGAGATCATTTCCGGTGATGGCACTTTGGTGCTTTCCGACGAGGACGAGCATGCTTTCGCCGTTCCTGGTGCCGGTGTGGCATGGTATCTTGGCATTAATGCCTATAATCCTTACGCAATGGTGCGCATCTATGTGCCCAAGCGTGGCAATGCCTCGCTGATGAGCCTCGAAAACAGTTTCAACTCCGATGTGCTGACTGTGCGTAGTGTATTCTCCACCGAGCAGGAACAAGATGAGAAATTGGTGCTAGTACCTTTCGATATGCTTTCGGAACTGCTTGAATACGAGGATAAAGCAACAGATGTTGAGATTTTTGTTGTGCCGAATTCAGATATTAAAAAAGTGAAGAAATCTGTGGTTGCCGTCATCGGTGCCGATTTTGCTGTGAAGAATCAACAAGAGCAGCAGGAAACGCTTTACCGAATCATGCGTTCCGAGAAGTGGGCGGTTTATGTCATCCTCACTTTCATCCTGATTTTGGCCACCTTCAATGTGGTCGGGTCTCTTTCCATGCTGATGATCGACAAGCGCAAGGACACGGAAATCCTGAAATCTATGGGCGCCGACAACCGATTGATTAAAAAGATTTTCCTGAATGAAGGCCTGCTGATTTCCGTGGCTGGCGGCATCATTGGATTGCTGTTGGGCATCATTTTGGTGCTTTTGCAGCAGCAGTTCGGTTTTGTGAAGTTTGGCACAGGGGGCAACTATGTCGTGGATGCCTATCCGGTGCTTTTGAAACTCAAAGACGTGCTGCTGATTTTTGCCACCATTCTCGTGGTTGGCTGCACTTCGGCTTTCTTTACTGTGCGTCATGCACTGAGGAAATCAAATTCGTCAAATCAATAAATTCCTTCACCGACAACTGCTCGGGCCGTTTGTTGAACACCTCGTTTTCGATGATTTCAGGGCTGAGCATGGGGCGTAGCGAGTTGCGCATGGTCTTGCGGCGCTGGTTGAAGGCCTGCTTGATGATGCTCACAAACAGCTTCTCGTCGCAGCTCAAGTCGGTTACTGCATTGCGCCGCATTTTGATAACGGCGGACTTCACCTTCGGTGGCGGGTTGAAAACATTCTCGTGAACGGTGAAAAGAAAATCGATGTCGTACCAAGCCTGCATCAGCACACTTAGGATGCCGTAGGTCTTGCTGCCTTCCTTGGCGGCCATGCGCTCTGCCATTTCCTTTTGCACCATGCCCACCACTTCAACCACTTGTTCCTTGTATTTCAGCACTTGGAAGAAAATCTGACTACTGATGTTATAAGGGAAGTTGCCAATGATGGCCATGTTTTGTTGGCCAAATTGGCTGAGGTCGGCGCGAAGGAAGTCGCCTTCGATGAGCCGTTCGCCGAGCATCGGGAAATGTTTCTCCAAATAGGCGATAGACTCCTTGTCGATTTCGATGACATGGAACTTGTCGAGGACGCTTTGCACCAAATACTGGGTCAACACACCCGTGCCGGCACCCACTTCGATGACGCTCTCCACGTCGGGCGACAACTGCTCCACAATGCGTTGGGCGATATTCTGGTCGGTCAGGAAATGCTGGCCTAAGGCTTTTTTGGGTCGAACTTCGTTCATTATCAGTTGTTCAGTTTGTAGTTGTTCAGTTATTCAGTTGTCCAGCCAACTCTAAACTGAGTAACTGAACAACTGAACAACTTACAACTTTCTATAGTTTTTCTTCGCTTGCGCGGTATAAATGCTCGTCGGGTATTCGTCAATCAGCTTCTCGTAGTGCTCCTTGGCCAGCTCCTTGTTTTTCAAATGGCTTTGTTCAATCAAGGAGGCATGCATCAAGGCGGCATCGGCCATGTAGCTGTCAGGATATTGCTCCACGATTTGCAAATACAATTGCTCGGCGGCTTCAAACTCTTTCCGCTTTTCTGCAATCTCGCCTTTGCGGAAAAGCGCATGTGGCTTGCTGACGTTGTTACCGGTAGCGATGATGCCGTCAAGCAAAACAACGGCTTCGTCTTCGCGTTGTTGATATATCCTGTAGTCAGCACGGGCCAGACGGTTGAGTTCTACGCCGGTGGTATCTGCTTCCAGGTTGTCCTTGATGGCTAACGATAGTGTCATGGCATCGTTGGCAATGAGCTTCGAGGTGGCAGCTTTCAGCACTTTCAGTTGGCTTTCAGCCCATTCATACTCGCCGATGAAGTAGCGTAGTTGCGCGTTCTTGAATCGGGCCTCGTGCCCTAGTGGCTCTTCTTTCATGCTCTTGTCGACTTGGCTATAGAGCAGGGTGGCTTCCCATACTTCGTCGACGTGCAGGTAGATGTCGGCCAACTTCAGTTTGAGTTCGGCTTGGCTTTGTCGCGAAGGGGTGTTTTCAAGGTTGCTGTTCAGCAGCTTGATGGCCTGCTCTGGTTCCTCGAGTTGGTAGGCCATGATGTCAGCTTGTATGGTCATGAGTTTCGACAGGTCGTTGGTGCTGACCTCGTCGTAGGCCTCGTCAATACGCTTCGATAGTCTGTCGTATGCTTTCTTGTCGCTGCTGTTGTTAGCCTTCAGCTTCTGATAGTCTGTCTTGATGACGCCAGTGATGGCCTGGCCATAGAAGGGGCTGCTTTTCCCCTTGTCGACGATATAGGTATAGCCTTCGCGGGCAACGTCAAATTGTTTGTTGTTGAGGCAAATCCCTGACAGGTTGTTGATCTGTGCATCTTGGTCGTGGGTGCGGCGGTCGATGCTTTGGCTTTGGGCCAAAGCGATGTCATAGTCTTCCTGTTGCAGGGCAAACCATACCAGCAGTTGGGCAAACTCGAGGTTGTCAGGCTCTTCTTGGGTTTGTTGCAGCAAGGCGATGCGCAATTCGTCGGCGATGCTATTGTTCACGTCGTAGAACAGAAGCGTTTGCAGCCTGTTGCGTATGTTGTTGTATTGCCCGGGATGGGTTTTCAACTCAAGGAAATAATAGCGGAAGGCCTCTTGGTAGTTGACCATCGACTGGTTGAGGTAGGCCAGGTCCATGTAGAAGCTCTCTTCTCCACCAAGGAGTTTGTTGCCTCTCTCAAGGACGGTAACCGCCAGGTTGTTAAGGCCTCGCGATTGGAGGGCGTTGCTGAGGCCTCTGATGACGGGAGCCTTGTCGGGAAGCTCCTTCAAGATGTCGTTGAAGTAACGTTCGGCCTTGTCGTTCTTGCCTTGCAGGGTGTAGACGTACACCAAGTCTGCTACGGTTCTGGCCTGAATAGGGTTTTTCTTGGCGAACGACTTGAGCTCTTTCTCGGCATGGTCGAAGTCCTTCAACTGGATGAGACACTCTATGTATTGCTGAAAATAATGGATTAGGTTTGTCTTTTGGTATAAGTCGGCATAGAGGTCGCGAGCCTTTTCGTATTCATGGTCGCGAAATGCTTGTGAGGCCAATTGCTCGTCGATCTGTATCTGTTCCTTTTGGCGCGCGTCGACTTTCTTTCCCTTTGGAGACGTAGTCACCTGGGCGTTCGCCTGTAAGGCGAAGGCAAAGGAGAGAAGAATTATGGCAATCCAGCGTAGCTTCATCTTGAGTGTTACTTCTTTTTCTTGAAGCCGTTAAGGTCTTTGCTGCAGGTGTTGAAACGGTCCTTGAAATACTGGACCTGATTGCTGAGCCGTGTGACGTGTTGGGTCTCTGTCTCAAGGTAGACGGCGGCCAGTGAATCGGAGAGGTAGTGGGTCTCGATGTCCGACTTAAGGTTGTCGAGTTGGATCAACGTGGAGTCCATGTCGGCCTGTATCGTGGGTCGGGTTTCTTTGAATTGCTTGATGTAGGCATCCACCAGCTGGAGTTGTTGAAACACCTCGTCGACTTCTTCGGGATGCAGGTATTGCAACATCGAGTCGCAGGCGACGAAGTCGCTTTGGAGTTGGACCACCGTGTTGGCTTCAAGTTCGCCCAGGGTCTTGGCGTCGGCTTGCACCTGTTTCTTCAGGGCGTCGATGCGCTCGACGTCAGTCTTGGGTGCAGGGTTGCAGGCGGAAAATGCCAAGGCGGCAGCGAACAATAGGGGAGCTATAATGGCTTTGAGTCTCATTTTATCAATATTGGTTACGACGGCAAAGATACGTATTTTGGCGCAAACGGGTATAAAAAATCCCGATCATCGTAGAGATAATCGGGATAAAACGGTATGCTATGAATACGATTATTCAGTGACTTGACCTTCAACGGGAAGGATGGAAACGAAGGACTTGCCTTCGCTCTTCTTCTTGAATTCGACGATGCCGTCACACAATGCATACAAAGTGTGATCCTTGCCCATGCCGACATTCTTGCCAGGATAGTGCTTCGTGCCGCGCTGACGAACGATGATGTTGCCAGCAATGGCAGCTTGTCCACCGAAAAGTTTCACTCCGAGTCGCTTACTAGCTGACTCACGACCGTTCTCGGAACTACCAACGCCTTTTTTGTGTGCCATATCTTATTCTGTTTTTTCGGGTTTTTACTCAGTGATGTTCTCAATCTGGATCTTGCTCAGATACTGACGGTGACCGTTAGAAGTCTGATATCCTTTTCTTCTCTTCTTCTTGAAAACGATAATCTTGTTGCCTTTGAGGTGTTGCATCACCGTGGCTTCGACGCTGGCGCCGGCTACCGTCGGGGCTCCTACTTTGGTCGAACCGTCGTTTCCAATCAATAACACTTTGTCGAAAGAAACCTTGCTTCCTTCTTCTTCATGCAGTCTGTTGACGAAGATTTGCTGACCCTTCTCAACTTTGAACTGCTGTCCTGCGATTTCTACTATTGCGTACATTTCTCGATATCTTTTAGTTAGATACTAACTCTCTTTTTTTTCGGACTGCAAAAATACACATTTTTTCAATCGGTCAAGATTTTCTTTTCGTTTTTTCGCATTAATTTTCTTCTAAAAGTAGGATGCCACTATCTATATTATTGATTAACATCTTGTTATAATTTTTCATTAATTGAACAAAAGCGCCTCTCCATCCCATTAATTCACGGCTTTCTATTGTCTTAATCTGGAGAAATGTATGACTTTCGTCTTCAAACTGCACTATCTTTGTCTCCAAAATGTGGTTTGTCTCATAAAAATGTGTACTTTTGCCGCCAGTTTTGCCTTTGGCGATAATACCTATATTAATTAATGAACGAAAACGAGCTCAAGGTTCTTATCGACAAGATGAAGGTTGGCGACAGGGAGTCGTTCAACAAGTTGTTCCGTCGCTACTATACCCCGTTGACTCGTTTTTGTGTTCGGTTTGTGGCCGACGGCGACCAAGCCCAAGAAATAGTCCAGGACCTTTTCGTGAAGCTTTGGACCAACCGCGAGAAGCTGACTTTCAACACTTCGTTTGAGTCCTATATGCTTCGCTCGGTGCGCAACGCCGCCATCACCTTTATTAATAAGGAACGCTCGCATGCCGAGGCCAACGAACGGGTTCTTGGTGACGATTCCGACGCCAACGATCCTTCAGAGACGCTTCAATCCAACAATCTCGAATCGTCCTACAGAGCTATTCTGGCTTCCATGCCCGAAAAACGCCGCGAAGTCTTCCTGGCGAGCCGCTACGATGGGATGAAATACAGCGAGATTGCTGAAAAGATGGATCTTTCGCAAAAGACCGTCGAGTCGCACATGAGCGCTGCCATCAAACAACTGAGGGAAGGGCTGAAAGATTACCTTTGATCAGTAGCGGTAGCTGAACCTGGTGAAGTGCCGCAAAAAATTTTCAAAAAATTTTCATTTTTGACTAAGGGTAAATCCAAAGTTATTAGTCATATAGGTGAATCGATGAGATAAAAACGATTAATAATGTACGCGATCAACGACAAATATGAAGCATTAATCATGAGCTACCTCGACGGGCAGTGCACGTCGGAGGAAGCCCGTGAACTGCTATTATGGGTCGCCGAGTCGGAAGAGAATCGTCTTTATTTCAACGCGATCAAGGACCAATACGAGGTGTGGAGCCTTACCGATTTCGCCATGCCCGAGCTTGACGAAGCCGATGTGGAGGCCGCTCTCGATGCCGTCAACGCCAAGATTGATGCCGCCGGTGAAGAGGAAACCAAGGTTGTCCAAATGCCTTGGCTCCGCAGAAACTATAAGTATGTCTCTGGTGTTGCCGCTGCATTAATCGTTGCCCTGTTCTTGGGCTTCCTGGTCGTGAAACCGAATTCAACAGTGACCTTGGCCTATGATGGTCAAAACACGGAGTACATCCTTCCGGACGGCACTTCGGTGACTTTCGATGGCGAAGGCACACTCACCTATCCCAAGCATTTCAGCAAATCGAGCCGTAACGTCGATTTTGAAGGCGCCGCCTATTTCGATGTCGCCAAAGACGAAGCCAAGCCTTTCGTCATCCATTGCAATAACATGGACGTGGAAGTGCTGGGTACGAGCTTCTTGATGAATGCCACTGCCGAGCGTTACACCCTTGACCTCTATACGGGTAAGGTGAAGATGACGGCCTTCGACGACAAGGGTCAGGTGATGTCGCAGACGGAGGTGAATCCCGGCGAGCGTGGCGTATGGAACGTCGCCGAAGCCGAGATGAAGACGATGTCTTATCCCGAGGTGAAGGAAGAAGAGCTGCATACGGAACACGTGCTGGTGTTCGACAATGAGAAATTGTCGAAGATCGTTGAAGCCTTGGAGTACATCTACAAGGTGAATATCGACCTCGCCGAGTCGTGCGCTTTCAAGAAACTCACCGCCCGTTTCTCCGACGACGAGTCCATCGACGATGTGCTCGAAACCATCGCCATCGTGACGGAAGTCACAGTCACGAAGACCGAAGAAGGCTATCAGATCCGATAACCGAAAATCATTTCCAAATAGTCATTTTTTCAATTAAATGAGAGTCCTCTCATTTTTTTGTCGTATCTTAGCGGCCTATTTTGAACTATCTTGGAAATGAAATACCCTAACCCCAATATAGACCTTGACCGACAGAATCATACAGGGAAAGCCTTGGGCAGATTGCCGCTTCTCCTGCTTTTTGCCGCGTTCTGGGTCTTCTCGCCTCGCGCTCTTTCCCAAACCTTCAACCCGCTCATTTCTTTCTCGGTCGAGTCGTGTACCTTGGACCAAGCCCTGGAAAAGCTGTTTGCCGACTATGAACTGAATGTGGCTTTCAGCAAAGCTGAACTGAGTAAAATCCGCATCGAGAGTTACTCCTGCTCCTACAAATCGGTGGAGGAGGTGCTGACCGACCTGCTGAAGGGCACGGGCTATGGCTTCAAGAGAATTGGGAAGCAGTATGTGATCCGCAAGAACCAACTACTTGTCAACGAACCTGACGCTACCATTTCTGCGCCACCCGAGCCGAAAGTGGAGGTGGTCAAGCCCAAACGCGACACGGTGGTCAGCCGCACGGGCGACGTTATCCGTATCTATGACACGATGCAGATCATCCGTACGGTGATGCGTTACGACACCATTGTCAAGATACAACGTGAGGTGAAGACCGACACTGTGTATACCGTGAAATACCAGGGATGGCAGATCCCATGGCCTGAGTTCAGAAACAACGGCTGGTTCATCACCCCTTCAGTGACGTTGAGTTCCGCGCAATTCAAGCACGACAATGGCTTGCCGCAACCTGAAAACGGCAGCCTCGATGTGAAGCCGAGTCTGGTGTATGGCATAGGCCTGGATGGTGGCTATAAGCATAACCGCTTGAGTGTGGGCATGAACCTAGGCTACCGCTCGGTGCGTTATCGTTTTTTGCTGGAACAGACGATGTTCTCTGGTGATTATTATGTGAACGACACGTTGGATACCTATTATGTGGTGCATCCTGCTGGCGATACCACTTTCCAATACGTCCTCGACTCTACCTATGTCCCGCTCACGACGACATATTATGCATACCGCGATGTCAACCGTCTGGATTATCTGAGTGTAGGCCTGTTTGCCGCTTTTGACTTTGTCAAGCTCGAGCATTTCAGGGCATTCGTCAAGGCGGGCGCATCAGTCGATTTCCTCATCGGCTATGCGGGCTCGCTCAATGCCACGGAAGCGCCTTTCCATGCTCCTATCGCCAAAACGCAGGTGGAGCCGACGCGTATCTCCTATTACGGCGGCTTGGGTTGCGCCTTTAAGGTGGCCCACCGCATCGAACTGGCGCCTGAGGTGCATTACCGCATGACGCACGGCGCCTTGTATCGCGCCGATTTCCCCTTTGATATGAAGATGAGGATGTGGGACTATCGTTTGGGTCTGACTTATTATTTCTAAACCATGAAACCGCTCAAGTTCATAAGGCATCTCTTGGTCCTGTTGCTGATGGCTCAGGGCTTGTCGGTCGAGGCGCAGCATTACGTCCCGATCAACGGTGAACTTGACACGTTGATGGTCCTGCCCAAGTTGGGTGGCGATTCGGTCTATTGGGTGAATGAGTCACTCACGGTCGTTGAAGGCGGCACGCTCCGTGTCGAAGGCGGCGTGAAGATGTATTTTGGTCAGTCGGCTTATCTCCGCGTTGACGGCGGTAGCCTGCTGCTTGAGGGTCAGCACAACGACTCCATCTCATTGCTTTGCTATGAGTTCTCCCACGACTGGGCTGGCCTACAGCTGAAGAATATTGATGAAAACGACACGGTAAGGATTTCATACGTCGAGGTGGTGGGCGCGCTCACGGCTTTGAACGCCTCCACTAGCAGCCATGCCCAGATCAGCCATTGTTCGTTCAATAACTATTATGCGGGAAAGGGCGTCGAATTAATTGATTGCAGTAATTTCTTGATCGATAGTTGTTTCTTCTTCCAATGTGTGTCGGGCATTGAGCTGAAATCGAGAACGAGCGATAGCGAGGACAATGTGTTTTCGCACAATATCTTCGACCAAGGACAAATCAATATCGAACTCTCCAACGTGGGTTACGGCTTCAAGTGTAACCGCAACCGTATTATAGGCAACTGTTTCCAAGGCGCTTCCACTGCCATCAGCTTTGAGGCCATGGGCGGCATGTCCGACAAGGATGCCACCAACTATATTGAGGACAACTTGATTTCCTCTGAACTGCCCGAAGGCGGTTCTGGCTATTCTTCCTACGGCATCAAGGCAGCCATGGATACGGTGGTCGTACGCAACAATGTGTTCTGGAGCAACGACGAGGCCATCAGGATGATTCGCGTCTGTTATCTGGTTGTCGAACAGAATACTTTCTATGACAACAAACTGACGGTTACCAATTTGATGTCGGCAGGCTACTTGAGTTTTGTGGGCAACACCATCAGCGAAGCCGAAAAGAGGATTGTGAGTTTCCCCTCGGGTAAGTCGCAGGTAAACGGCAACAACTTCCTTCATTTCAAGAAAGACGCAATACTCTTTGCCAATGTCTCGACAGAGGATATCGACATGCGTGGCAATTACTGGGATGTTGAAGATACGGCGGAGATCGATGCCGTGATTCTCGACAAGCACGACTCGCCTTCGTTGGGTGAGATCGTTTATGAAAACTATTTGTCGGAATGCGACACCACGATACCTATCGCACCACCATTCAGGGTAAAGAAACAGTTTGTGAACAACAAGTGGCTGATTTCGTGGGACGAGAACTTGGAGCAGGATGTCGACCATTATGTGCTGTTTTATGGTAATTTCAATTACTACAAGTTCGCCAACCGCATCGACGGTATTGTTGGCAATTCCTATGTGCTCACACCGCAGCAGACCGAGAACCTGGCTGTGGCGGCCTGCGACCGTGCTTACGACCCCGATGTGTATGCTTCACCGGGACAGAGTGCCTACGCGTTTGCGACCTACTATCCCTATGCGGGCCCTGACGGTAGCATTTGTGCCTCCCAATATGGCTATACGCTGAATAAGTCGAACATCCCTTACCAATACAGTAGTTTCGTTTGGCGTTCGTCAGGCACGGGCGCTTTTGCCGACTCGTTGTCGTTGCAGACTGTTTATTATCCTTCCGATGACGATTACGAAGCGGGCGAGGTGACACTGACCCTGCGTGTGACGAGCAATGGAACGACCAAGACGGACGCCTTGCAACTGAATCTGTATAAGGCTCTCGGTGTTTATGCCGGTGAGGATGGTTTCAGCGGCACAAACCGCCCGATTGTCCTCGACCAAGCGGAGGCCTACAATTACGATTCGTTGCGTTGGTATTCCCTGGGTGACGGACGTTTCGAGGATTCACTGGCTTTGCACACGCTTTATTATCCTGGTGCCTTGGACAAGGAACAGGGCTATGTGGAACTGATGCTTGAGGCCTGGTCATACTGTGGCCAATCTTCCGATATGGTTCGTTTTGAGTTGTTCAAGGATTATAGCCTTGAGGGTAGGACTTGGTCGAATGGGGCTCTGCGGCCTCATACTCAAGTGATTGCAGCCGCCATGGGTGACGACAACCCCTTTGTCTCGGGATTCTATCGCACGCTTTCCGATGATGACGGTTTCTTCCGCTTCGACGCCTTGCTGCCCGACACCTATGTCCTTTATGCCTTCCCCGATACCTTGGATGCCGATGTGAGCGGATGCTATTATCTTGGCGATCTGCAATGGAACGAATCCAATATGATTGAGGTCGACGGCAACGTCTATGATGTAGACCTCTCTTTGCCCGTTTTGATGCAAGGCTTCAATATAGGCGAAGGCCGTATCACAGGCCTGTTTGATATGCCCGACAGTCCTTTCAAGGCTCGCGATTTCTACTGTCAGCCATGGCTGCGTGAAGGAACGGATGCCGATTATTGCTCTGACGGTCTTTCGAACGTCGGTGTGCTCCTGCTCAATGCCGGGAAGCAAAGGGTGTTGGGCTTTGCGCTGACCGACGAGGCTGGACATTTCAGCTTTAACCACTTGCCTTTCGGCACCTATCAGGTGATGGCCGACTTGCCGCGTTATGGTCGCGGGATGTGTGAGATAATCACGCTTTCGGCTGAGCAGCCGGTCGTCTCGGGGTTGCATTTGTTTGTCAATGAAGAGGGAAGGGTGCGCATGAGGTATGAAGGTGATGCGCCTGAGACGAAGGAGCTTTCTATCTATCCCAACCCTGTTGACACAGAGCTGCTCATTGGCGGATTGAAAGCGAATACGGATTATCGAGTGACAGTTATGGATGTCTTAGGCTTGATGGTAGTGCCGACGACTTCTATACACACCAACCTGTTGGGTGAGATGCCCTTAACGTTAGGCAGGTTGTCATCTGGTGTTTATTTCATCCTTGTCGATGATGGTGTGAGACCCGTCATGGCAAAATTTGTGAAACGATGAAAGGGAGGGTTATGAATAGGTTTTTGAGGTTCTTTGCAGCTCTTGCCTTTGTGCTGATGGGGTCAAAATTGTCCTTTGGACGAGTATTGGTTTATGGCGAGGTGGACGAACAGGATTGGGTCACACCAATTGAGAATGCCACGGTGACCTTTTCGGGTGTTGATGTCGCAGGCGACACGGTGGTCTATCATATAACTACCGACGCCCAAGGGTATTTTTCCGACAGCATCAATGCGGGCATGTATCGGGTGTGGGCTTCAGCCGAAGGCTATGAGACAGACTACCAGCCCGACTCGTTGGAGGTCGTAGAGGGTGAGTATTTCTATGGGCTCTATTTCGTTCTTTATGAGATTTACCATCCTGTGCAATATGTCGCAGCGCGGCATTTCACCAACGATTTGGTGCGTGTCAGCTGGTCGATGCATGAACCTCAATTGTATGAAGACTTCGAGACGGGTGATTTCAGTCGTTTCAACTGGATAAACAACATCTCCGATTATCCGTGGGCCATCGATTCCCTCCACGCCTACGAAGGTGCCTATTGCATGAAGTCGTCGTGCGAAGGGCAGGGCAATGGCCTCTCTCAGATTGAGGTATCGGTATATGTTCCCATGGAAGGCCAGATGTGTTTCTTCAGCAAGATCTCGTCGGAGAGCCCGTGGGATATGGGCCGTTTCTATCTCGACGGCGTGAAGAAGATGGAATGCTCGGGCGAGGAAGGCTGGACAGAACATCAGTTCGACATTACAGTGGGCGAGCATGTGTTTCGTTGGACCTACCAGAAGGACGCCTCCACCGACTTGGGCGACGACTGCTTCTATGTCGATGGCATCCGTTTCTATCAGGAGGAGGGAGCAAAAGCTGAGCGTTCTTTCCAATACTACGACCTGTTTCGCAGTCGTTTCGACGAGGAGCCTGTGATGATGGCCTCGCATCTGACCGATACGGTGTTTATGGATATGAACTGGAGCAGCCTGCCTTGGGGACAATACCGTTGGGGCGTGAGCTGCTACTACGAAGGCAACCGTGGCCATTCCGATACCATTTGGTCAGCCTATCTTGACAAGGATATGGTCACGACTTTTGAGATTAATGCCACCACCAACGTTGGGTTGGCGCCAGCGGGTGCAGTTGTGACGCTTTCCTCCCAACAAGGACATGAATACGAAGGCACTTTGGATGCCAACGGGCATTTATTGCTGAATAATGTCTATCGCGACAATTATGATTTGACCGTACATCTTGACGGTTTCGTGGATTATGTCTCGGATTCAACGCTAGACGTGTATGGTCCAACTCAAGTCGAAATCGAACTGATGGAGGTCACCAACAGCATCGACAGTTTGTATGTCTCGTCTACGGGATGGGCTATGTGGACCATGGAACCGATGAGGAGCCGTGATTTGCAGCATTTTGAGATTGTGTTGGACGGGACACCGGTGGGCACTTCCACGACGAATGACTTCCAGTTCGATGTGAGCGGCCTAACGGAAGGCGAAACATATATGGCTCAAGTGCGGCCCGTGTATCTCTCTGGACCAGGTGAATGGCGGGCCTGCGAATGGATCTATCGCCCCTGTTCCAACTATTCAGGGAGCGCCACGGGATTAGAATGGTCGCTGCACAACGAGGCGCTCCAGCTTTCGTGGACCTATCCCGAGGGTGACTTCGTGGGAGCTATCTTGTATCGTGATGGTAGCTATCTTGGTTTCACTGATGCCGATTCGTTCTTGGATGAGAGCGTGATGCATGGTGAGGTGACGTATTGCTTGCGTCTGGTGTATGACGGTGCCCTCGATGGCACGTACTACTCCATGTCGTGCGAGGAATGCGTCACGGCAGTCTTCCCCGCCTATTGCGACCCGCCAACGAAGCTTGACGGGATTCGCTATTACGAAAACGAGGAAGATTATGGCGCCTTGATCTCATGGGGTGAGCGTCCCGATCCGATAGAGCAATGGCTGCAATATGACAATGGCATCTACGCCAATTCATTGGGTGGCGATGGTGAGCCGCGTATCTTCTGGGCCATCCGTTTTGGGGCTGACGAGCTGACAGAATACGCGGGTACGTCGCTGAAGAAGGTCTCGTTGTATGACGTGGCAGCCGGCACCTACCAGCTTTGGATCTATGTGGGCGGCGACACGGCACCGGGTACCTTGGTTCGTTCGCAAAATATGGTATTGGATAACGCTCAAGCTTGGCATGAGGAAACCATTAGCCCGGCCTACATAATCCCGGAAAACGAACCGATTTGGATTGTCGTCGGGCAACAAGGCATGGCACGTCCTGCCGCCGCTTGCGAAGACATGGGCGACCCTGATGGACGCTGGGTGTCGTTGGACGGCACGACTTGGACCGATATGCATACCTTTAACATGCACTACACCTGGATGCTGCGCGCTTTCGTCACCAATCAAGTTGGACGCACGGAAGCACTTGCCAAAGACGGCTACGCCTTGCAGCAATACAACCTGTATCGCTCGTTCGACAACACAGATTATGAGCAAGTGGCATCAATTCCTGCCATAGAAAGCCAGCTATATTATGAATACCGCGACAACCTGGCAACGGATGACCATGATGATGTCTACTATCGCCTCACAGCATTCTATCTGGCCGACGACGGCGAGACTTGTGAGTCGGATTACGCTGCCACCTTGAACAATCCCGCTCAAAACTATGTGGCTATCGACCTCACCTCGACCGAGGAAAACCTTGAATCTTCGCTTAAATTGTATCCCAACCCCACCAACGGATGCATTACCATCGAATTGGAGAAAATGCAAAAGGTGATGGTTTACAATGCCTTGGGGCAAGTCTTGCTCAACAAAGAAGCCAACAGTGATGCTTTGCAGGTCGATTTGTCGGGGTTTGAAGATGGTTTGTACTGGGTTAAGGTGATGGCGCAAGACGGGATTGTTGTTAAGCCTTTCGTGTTATCGCGCTGAATGAAGCCTTAAAAAGTGTATCTTTGCCGCCTAAAACGGCTACTATGATTTCAATCCAAAACCTGAGCATGCACTTTACCGGTGAAGACCTCTTCACCGATATTTCCTTCTTGATTCGTGAGAAGGATCGCATCGGTTTGGTGGGCAAGAACGGCGCGGGCAAGACCACACTGCTTAAGCTCATTTGTGGATTGGAACAGCCTTCAAAAGGTGATGTCATTATCCCGCAAGGCGTTACTATCGGCTATCTGCCTCAGGAGAAGAACGTCAACAGCCCGAAGACCGTTTTGGACGAGGCCCTTTCCGCCTTCGACGAATACCACCAGCTGGAACGCGATGTGGAACGCCTACAACAGGAACTGGCCGACCGCACTGATTATGAGAGCCCACAATACGAGAAGCTCATCGTCAAGCTGAACAACTTGAACGACCGCTTGGCCTTGCTCGGCGGCAACTCCATCGAAGGTGAGGCGGAACGGATTCTGGTCGGTTTGGGCTTCGGTCACGAAGATATGCAGCGCCCCATGCGCGAGTTCAGCAACGGCTGGCAGATGCGCGTAGAACTGGCCAAAATCCTGCTGAAAAAGCCCAACTTGCTTCTCCTCGACGAGCCGACCAACCACCTCGACATCGAGTCCATCCAATGGCTCGAAGGCTTCTTGAAGGCCTATTATGGCGCCATCCTGATGGTCTCGCACGACCGCGCTTTCTTGGACAACATCACTATCCGTACCGTGGAGATCAGCAATGGTAAGATATACGACTATAAGGTGCCGTATTCCGACTATGTGAGCCTGCGCGAAGAGCGTGTCGACATGCAGCGCTCTGCCTACGAGAACCAACAACGCGAGATTAAGAACATCGAAGCTTTCATTGAGCGTTTTCGTTATAAAGCCACCAAGGCCAAACAGGTGCAAAGCCGTGTGAAGCTGCTCGAGAAGATGGATGAGATTGTCATCGATGACATCGACAGCACAGCCATCCACTTCAAGTTCCCGCCTGCGCCGCATTCCGGTAAGGTTACACTGGAGTTGAACCATGTCGGCAAGTCATACGGCGACCAAGTCATCCTCAAGGACATCAATCTGTTGATTCCGAGAGGAGAGAAGATTGCCTTTGTCGGGCGCAATGGCGAGGGTAAGTCCACACTGTCGAAAATCATCTGTGGCGTGCTCGACCATGAAGGCGAGGTGAAGCTTGGCCATGAGGTCAAGATTGGGTATTATGCCCAGAACCAGCAGGACATGCTCGACATGAACAAGACCGTCTTCGAAACCCTGGATGATGTGGCCGTTGGCGATATGCGTTTGAAGGTGAAAGCCTTGCTCGGTTCCTTCCTTTTCCGTGGCGACGATATCGACAAGAAGGTGAAGGTGCTTTCGGGTGGTGAGAAAGCCCGCCTATCCTTGGCCAAGATGCTGCTCTTCCCAACCAATTTGTTGGTCCTCGACGAGCCCACCAACCACTTGGACATGCTCTCGAAGGATATCCTAAAGAACGCATTAATCCAATACGACGGCACCCTCATCATCGTCTCCCACGACCGTGACTTCCTTCAAGGGCTGACCAACAAGGTGTATGAGTTCCGTAAGCCCAACATCAAAGAATACATCGGTGACATCTACGACTTCTTGGAACAGAAGAACCTCAGCCATTTGAAGGAATTGGAGATGGCAGCCAATTCACAGCCCAAAGTGGCTGCAGCAGAACCTGTTTCTCAAAACAAGATCAACTACGAACGCAAAAAACAACTTGACGCAAAGTTGCGCAAGGTCGACAAGGAAATCCAACGCTTGGAAGAGGCCATCGGGAAACTCGAAGCCGAGCTAGCCGAGCAAGACGCCATCATGGCCAACCCCGACCAACACCCTGACATCAAAATCGATAACGACTGGTATTGGGCCTACGGGCAGAAGAAAGAGCAGCTCCAAGCCTTGATGGACGACTGGGGTGAGAAGCAGATGGAACGAGAAGAAATAGAAAACGGGGCTTAAGCCCCGTTTTTCGTTATTCGATGATCATGTCAAATGGCAACCGCGCTTGGATTCCCGTATTCTGTTGCAGGTTCTCCAAACCTTTCATGTAGCCGTAGTAGGGCCCGAGCTTCTGCTTCATGGCAGCATCGAGTTTGTCAGAGCCACTGTTGCTCATCGATTCCATCATGCGGGTGAAGAAATCCTTGGGTTTGGGCATTTCCACCACTTTGTAGTCGTCGGCGATGTTGGCTTTCTGTGCAGCATAGACGATGGCGTCTTCCATGTCGCCCAGTTGGTCGACGAGGCCGAGGCCGATGGCGTCGGCGCCAGCCCACACCCTGCCTTGACCGATGCTGTCGACATAGGTCTGGCGCAGGCCACGACCCTCGGCAACGCGTTTGGTAAAGTCATCATAGGTCTTCACCACCATCTCCTGCAGTTTGGCGTATTGGAACTCGGTGAGGGGTTGGGTTATAGAGCCGAAGTCGGCGTTTTCGTTGGTCTTGGCCACATCGAAGGTCAAGCCGATTTTGTCGTTCAAGAACCCTTGTGCGTTCGGGAAGGTGCCAAACACGCCGATAGAACCGGTGAGGGTGGTGGGGTCGGCGAAGATATAGTCAGCATTGGCCGAAATCCAATAACCGCCCGAAGCGGCATAGTTACCCATCGAGACGATGATGGGCTTCACCTCTTTGGTGAGGTCGAGTTCGCGGCCGATGACGGCAGAGGCTAAGGCACTGCCGCCAGGGGAGTTGACGCGCAGCACGATGGCTTTCACGTTATCGTCCTCACGGGCCTTGCGGATAATCTTGGAGAGGTTCTCGGAATAGATGGCTTGGTCTTCGTTGCCCTTGCCGTCGAAGATTTGGCCCGAGGCATAAATGACAGCCACCTCGTTCTTGCTAGCACTCTTGTTGGTATACGACTTGGCGTAGTTGGCATTGCCAATGGCGTTGATGTTCTTGTTGCTGCCCGTCAGACCTTTCAACTCGTCAAGCACTTGGTCTTTGTAGTAGAGGTTGTCGACCAAACCGAAGTCGAGGGCCTTTTGGGCGTTGAACATGGTCTCCAGGTTGTCGGCAATCTGGTTGAGCTGTTCCACGCTGATGTTGCGGCTTTGGCTGATGCTTTGGAGGATCTGTCCCCAAATGGTGCCAAGCAGCTTGTCCATCTGTTCGCGGTTGGCTTCGCTCATCTTGTCGAGGAAGTAAGGCTCCACGGCGCTCTTGAAACGGTTGTTGGGACCGCGCACAATCTGCATCTCGATGTCGAGCTTGTCGAACAGGTGTTTGTAGAACATGATTTGCGAGGCCATGCCGTGCAGGTCGAGCATGCCATCGGGGTTGAGGAAGATCTTATCGGCGACAGAGGCTATGTAGTAAGCGCTTTGGCCGTAGTTCTCGCCATAGGTCACGATGAATTTGCCCGACTCCTTGAACTCGAGGAGTTTGTTTCGGATTTCCTGCAGCGTGGCAGTCGAAGTCGGGATGTTGCTCAAGTCCATATAAATGCCTTTGATGTTCGGGTCGGTCTTGGCATTTTTGATGTTGCGCAAGATGTCATTCAAACCAGTGGCGTCTTTCGATTCCATAGAGTTGAAGTCGAGGTTGCCAAACGGGTTGTCGACTGTGCGATCCGGGATATCATAGTCAAATTTCATGTAAAGCACTGAATTGGGCTTGACGGTAGCCGTGGTTTCTGCTTCTGATTTCGAGAACTTTGAAATCATGGAAGAGATGACACCAACTTTGATGAAGAAGTTGATCACCAATGCAATCAATGTGCCGAGGAAAGCGGCAAGAACAACTTTTGAGAATTTCATAGTGTTGTGTTTTGTAGGTTTGAAATGCAAAAATACACAAAAAAAACTTACTTTTGCAGAAAATCTCTATGATGGAAAGATGCGTCGTGCTCTTCGGTTCCAACATGGGCGACAAGGAACAGCTTTTCAAGCAAGCCTGCCTATTAATAAATAATAGGTGTGGTACCATCTTTGATCTGTCGGCAGCCTATGAGTCGGAGCCTTGGGGCTTTGAGGCTGAGGAATGGTTTTTGAACCGTGCCATCGTGTTGGAGACCGAGTTGGCCCCTGAGCCTTTGCTGAAGGAGTTGCTCGACATTGAGAAAGAATTGGGTCGGGTGCGCCATCCGGAGGTGGAGGGCTACTGTTCGCGAACTGTCGATTTGGACATCTTGTATTATGGCGACCGTGTCGTCTTGACGCCGATGTTGACGATCCCTCATCCACGGCTGCATCTGAGACGTTTCGCCTTGGTTCCGCTTTGCGATGTGATGCCCGATTTCAGGCATCCGGTCTTCCAATTGACCCAAGTGGAGCTTTTGCAGCGATGTCCCGATGGCTCTGTCGTGAGAGAATTGTATGTTGAGAAAGAAGATTAGCCATGTATTATAACTATATCGCCATAGAAGGTACGCTGGGTGCAGGCAAGACTACGCTGGCCTCGCGCATCGCCAACGACTTCAACGGGAAGCTGGTGTTGGAGGAGTTTGAAGGCGACAAGAATCCGTTTTTGCCTAAGTTCTACAAGGAACCCGACAAGTATTCGTTTCAGGTGGAGATGACGTTCTTGGCTTTGCGTTATCAGCAATTGAAGGACAAATTGGGCGCGCTTGATTTGTTTCACGACTTCATCATCTCCGACTATTATGTGGCCAAGTCGTTGATTTTTTCGAAGAACAACTTGCAGGACGACGAGTATCAGCTGTTTTCCCGTTTCTTCAACATCATTTTCTCTGATATGCCCAAGCCCGAGTTGTTGGTGTATCTCTATTCCGATGTGGAGCGACTGCAAGCCAACATCCGCAAGCGAGGTCGCAGTTACGAGCAGGAGATCAGTGATGCCTATCTGGAGGACATCCAGCAGGGTTATTTTGATTTCCTGCGTCAGCAGCAGAACAACATGCGCATCTTGTTGATCGACACCAATCACCTTGACTTTGTGGCCAACGAGGGCGACTACCAGCGCATCATCGAGGCCATCGACCAGCCATACGACATCGGGCTGCATCGGGTGTCGTTATAAAACTGGAAAAAGACAATAAAAAAAGCCGCTCAATCGAGCGGCTTTTTTGAGTTTGTTGAGAGGTGAATTAGTGCTTTTCAACCTTCACTTTGATTTGTCTGGCAACAGTTTCCTTCACAGTCTCGTTGACGTACACTTCGGCACGACGGAGCTGAGGCAGAATGTCCTTTTCGAGTTGCGGATAGATGTCGCACATCTCCTTGACGGTTCTCTGCTTGTTGCTGCTGTTGTTGATGGCATTGACGATGGCGTCCTTGTCCTTCAGGTCGGAGTTGGCGACGAGCTCGATGAAGGTAGCCCAGTCTTCGCCATAACCCTTACCAGTGATGTTGATTTCCTTATCCTTGGCAATCTTCTTCATCTGCTTGTCGGCAGCGTTGTTACGATTGTTGGAGAGTTCGAAGTTGTGACCTTCTTCACCTTCAGGAGAAGCCCAAGCCTTGATTTCGAAATCGGTGACACCAGCGTTCAGGAGGTCCTTCAGAGCGGCATCAGCTTCGTTGTTGAGTTTCTTTCTGTCAGCAATGTTGTACTTGTCCTTGTTGAAGAAATAGGTGAGCTTCTTGACGGCCACGACCTTGTCGATGGTGTCGTAAACAGTCTGAGTCTCGTACTCTTCGTTCTTGATGACGCCGTCAGCCAGCTTCACAGTTGAACCTTGAGCAAAGTAGGTGTTCTTCACGATCTCGTCCTGAGTAGGATAGATGGTGCCGTTGTAGACGTAGAACATCGGGTCGCCCATGAGTTCGCAGTTGGCCATTTCCTCTTGGTAAGGCATGCAGTAGTGCTTGGTGAACTCGCCACCTTCTTTGTAGTTGACGCGGAAGTCGCCTTCGCCCTTAACCTTTTCACCAACGAAGGTGATGGGTTCGAGGTCGATTTGGCCACCGTTGTAAGCAAGATAAGGCTTCAGGTTCATGACAGCCTGCTTCTCGAAGTATTCGCCAGGGATGGTGGTGATGACGTCGAAGCAAACATTGCCGTTTTCGTCAGCGACCAGCGGGTCAGGATTCACACGGTAGGTGATCTTCTTGGATTCGCGGGCCATCTTGTCGATGTCGCAAGGATTGTTGAACTTGTAGCGCAGACCCAGGTTGAACTGGCTGTACATATCCTTATCGTTGATGATGTGCTTGTCTTCGTCGGCCTTAATCTTGGCAACTTGGTCAAGAGCGTCGGTGCCGGTGAAGTTGTAGGTGTAGTCCAAGAAGAGGTCGAACTTGGGAGCCAGGTTGAAGGTGAACTCCATACCAACAGGAACCGTGAAGCTGAGTTCGCGCTTCTCAGTGGGCTGAGCCAGAGCGGCAGCTTCCTTGTCGTCAGCGTCGAGTTGGCTAACCTTACCAGCTTGGAAGTAGATACCACCAATACCAACGTGAGGAACGAGGTTGATGACTCTTCTCGGGTTGTAGTTGAACATGTTGAACAGGTTGAAGGTCAAGTTCAGGTTGCCTTCAAAGTAGTTCGTCTTGTCGAGACCGAGGTTCCACAAGGTCTGGTCAGCATTGCCGTTCAGAACGAGGGCTTGCTGGTGCTTGTGACCGGAGAGGAGGCCGTAACCGCCTTTCAGGTTCATACCAACGACCTTACCAAATTGGTAACCAATGCCGAGATGGGCGTTCCAGTTCTGGAGAGCAATCTGTTTGTAGTGGTTGAAATCGCCCCAAATTCCGCCGTTGTAGTTGGCCAGGTCACCGTGGTTGATGGAGAGACCTCCGTCAGCCTGGATGTACCAGTACTTCTCAGCGGGCTTTGAATGTTTTTTGCCTTCCTGAGCAAACATGCTGAAGGGAAGGATAGCCATGACGACCAGCATCATCAGCTTTGCAAAAGTCAAATTTTTCTTCATAACGTTAAAGTGTTAGGTTTGTAAATTATTGTTAGTTGATCTTGATTTGCCTTTTTCTATTTATTCTAATTAGCGAACAAAAATAGGAATAATTTCAATTGACAACACAAAAAAAAGCTTTTTTTTCGCTTTTTTTGTTGTTTTTCAGCAAAAAAGCCCTGTTTTTTTCAATTTTTTTGCTTCAAAACCAGGTTTTCGAACAGTTTCCACATGACAATTCCAGCGCATACCGACACATTAATGGAGTGTTTTGTGCCCTCTTGCGGTAACTCGATGGCGCCTTCGCAATAGGGCAGTGCCTCCTCGCTTACGCCCTCTACTTCATTGCCTAAAAGATAAGCAGTGCGTTCGGCAAACTCGAAATCCTGCAAGGGGATGCTGCCTTCCACCTGCTCTACGGCATAAATACGGTAGCCATCTTCTTTTAATTGTCTACAAGCAGCTTCGGTGGTTTCAAAATAGCGCCACTTCACGGTTTCGTCGGCTCCCAATGCCGTTTTGTGGATCTCACGGTGGGGCGGACAGGCTGTGATGCCACATAAATACAACGCTCCGATACGGAAGGCGTCGGCGGTGCGGAAGAAAGCGCCCACATTGCTCAAGGAGCGTATGTTGTCGAGCACTATAATAATAGGTAGCTTCTCCGCCTTTTCAAAGTCTTCCTTGCTGATACGGTTCAGCTCGTCCATACTGAGTTTGCGCATGGTGTTACGATTTGTCGGCAAAATAAGCGAAAAAAGACATTGCCCTGTCAAGAAGTCGGAAAAATTTGGATAAACAGGTCATTTGTTTCAAACAAAATGGTATTTTTGTACCCCTTAATCCGAGATTTTTATGGCAGAAAAAGCGACCGAAACCCCTTTGATGAAGCAGTATTTCTCCTTCAAGGCGAAATACCCCGATGCCATGCTGCTGTTTCGCGTGGGCGATTTTTATGAGACGTATGGCGAGGACGCTGTGAAATCCTCTGAGATTTTGGGTATCGTGCTCACCAAAAGGTCGAGCGCCATTGCCGATTCCATCGAATTGGCAGGCTTCCCTCACCATGCCTTGGATACCTATCTCCCTAAGTTGGTGCGTGCCGGACTGAAAGTGGCTGTGTGCGAACAGCTTGAAGACCCCAAACTGGCCAAGAAGCTGGTGAAACGCGGCGTGGTGGAACTGGTGACACCCGGTGTGACCTATAGCGATAGTGTGCTGGAACAGAAAGAGAACAATTTCTTGGCTTCCGTGCATCTCGACAAGGAGATTTCGGGTATTGCTTTCCTCGATGTGTCAACGGGTGAGTTCTATCTGACACAAGGCTCCAATGAATACATTGACAAACTGTTGCAAAGTTTCAATCCCTCCGAGGTGTTGCTGCAACGCAACAAACGCAAGGATTTCATCGACCTGTTTAGTGCTAAATACTACCTCACGGTCTTCGACGATTGGGTCTTCACCGATGACTATGCCAACGAGATTCTCAACAAGCATTTCCATACTGTCTCGCTGAAAGGCTTCGGCGTCGACGACTTCCCGAAGGGCATCGTGGCGGCAGGAGCAGCCATCCATTATCTGATTGAGACGCAACACGACAAGTTGAACCATATCACCTCGCTTTCGCGCATCGACCAAGGACAATATGTGTGGCTTGACAAGTTCACCATCCGCAATTTGGAGCTGTTGCACACGTCCAATCTGAATGCCAAGACCTTGATCGATGTCATCGACAAGACGGTGTCGCCTATGGGTGGCCGACTGATGCGCCGCTGGTTGAGTCTGCCCTTGAAGAACAAGGAACAGATCGAAGCGCGCTATGAGGTGGTGCGCTATTTTGTTGAGCATCGCGAACAGATCCAAAAGTTCCAGGATGCGATACGACAAGTGGGCGATTTGGAACGTTTGATTTCCAAGGTGTCGCTGTCGCGTGTCAACCCGAGGGAGTTGTTGCAAGTGGGCCGAGCCTTGGACCAAATCGAGGTGTTGAAGACGGCTTGCGAGGAGAGTCAACATCCTGCTTTGCAGCGTTTTGCCGAGCAGTTCAACCCCTGTGCCTCCATCCGTGAGCGTATCAAGAAAGACTTGAATCCCGATGCGCCCGCTTTGCTGTCGAAGGGTTATTATATAGCAGAAGGTGTCGACCCGGAGTTGGACGACCTGCGCAACTTGTCGCGTTCGGGCAAGGAATACCTCATGGGCATACAACGTCGCGAGATGGAAGCCACGGGCATCACCTCTTTGAAGGTGGGGTATAACAATGTGTTTGGCTACTATCTCGAAGTCACCAATTCGCACAAGGACAAGGTGCCGGCGGAGTGGATTCGCAAGCAGACGTTGACCAATGCAGAGCGTTATATCACCGAGGAATTGAAGGAATACGAACAAAAGATCCTCGGCGCGGAAGAAAAGATCAGTGTCATAGAGCAAAGGGTTTACAACGAACTTGTCACCGCCGTGACCGAGTTTGTGGAGCCCATCCAGGTGGATGCCTCCATCGTTGCCCGTATCGACTGTTTGGTGAGTTTCGCAGATATCTCGCTGAAAAACAACTATGTGCAGCCTGTCATCGACGACTCGTTTGTGTTGGATATCAAGGAAGGTCGTCATCCTGTCATCGAGCAGATGATGCCGGTAGGGGAGAGCTACATCGCCAACGATGTCTACCTTGACCGCGACAAGCAGCAAATCATCATCATAACGGGTCCCAACATGTCGGGTAAGTCGGCCTTGTTGCGCCAGACGGCATTAATTGTGCTCTTGGCGCAGATGGGTTGTTTTGTTCCCGCTGCATCGGCACGTATTGGCTTGGTGGATAAGATCTTCACCCGCGTAGGTGCCTCCGACAACATCTCTTCGGGCGAATCGACCTTCATGGTGGAGATGAACGAGACGGCGAGTATTTTGAACAATGTGTCGTCCCGAAGCCTTGTTTTGCTCGATGAAATTGGGCGCGGCACCAGCACCTACGACGGCATCAGCATCGCTTGGGCCATCACCGAGTTTTTGCACGATCATCCCGTGAGCCGCGCCAAGGTGATGTTTGCCACGCACTACCACGAACTGAACGAGATGGAGGACTCCTTTGCCCGCATCAAGAACTACCATGTTTCGGTGAAGGAAGTCGGCAACAAGGTGGTGTTTTTGCGCAAGTTGAAGCGCGGTGGCAGTGCCCACAGTTTCGGTATCCATGTGGCCGAGATGGCGGGTATGCCGCGCAAGGTCATCGAACGCGCCACTTCACTGTTGACGGTTTTGGAGAAATCGCACACCAGCGAGGATGTGGAGAAGGCTGCGGCAAAGAAACAAGACGATGCCATGCAGTTGAGTTTCATCCAGTTGGACGACCCGTTGCTTTTGCAAATCAAAGAGGACATTCTCAACACCAATATTGATACTTTGACCCCTGTCGAGGCTTTGATGAAGCTGAATGAGATTAAGAAGTTGTTGAATCGCTAGAGTCTTTCTCCAAATCCTCCAAAACCATCTCCAACTTCAGTTCGACTTCAGGCGAAACATACACATTTTTAATAAAATAGGCCACCAGCAGGATTAGGGCGATCATAGAACACACAAAGAAAACGGTCAATACCTGTTCTAAATTTGATGGCCAATTTAAGACAAGCACGTATGTTGCCCAAGCCAATATTAGGATAATGGTTAATATCCATAGAAACCTGTTCCCTATTTTGTAGATTTTCAGAGCTTTGCGGAGCCGCCTTGCGTATTCCGTCACAGGCATATAGACGGAATTGCCTTGGCGAACCACAAGATATGTGTAAATGCTTATGACGAGGAGACCCACGCACCATAGTAGAAATATCCCAAGTTCAAGTTTCCAATAAAAGAAAACTGCCCAAGCGGAAATTAAGACAATTCTGCCAATCAGTTTCCGCTGCAATTCGGAAAGGTGTTTTTTTGTGGCTTCACTGACAAGCCTTTCGTCAACGATGCTTTCGTTGTCCAATTTTTCGTTCAAGGTGGCCAATTGCGCCCGCATTTCTTCCAATTCGTTGTTTTCCATTGCTTTGCGTTTTTATTCGTTTGACATTTTCTTCAATTGTTCCTTGATTCTGACCAATTTGACAGAGACATTCTTGGTGGAGATACCGATGATTTGTCCGATTTCCTCGTAACTCATGTTTTCAAGCCAAAGCAAGATGATGGCCCTGTCCACCACGCCGAGTTTGTTGATGCGGCGGTAGAGTTGTTGGATTTGTTTTGTGTCGGTGTCGGTGTCGGTGAAGAGGTTGATGTCCATCGAAAGTGGCACGGTCTCAATGCGGCGTTTCTTTTTGCGCTCGGCGGTGAGGCAAGTGTTGAGGCTGACGCGCCAAATCCAAGTCTTCACGTCGCATTGCCTCTTGAATGTGCCGAAGCCTCGCCACAGATTGATGAGCGTCTCTTGGAATAGGTCGTTCACCTCGTCCTGGTCCTTTGAGAAGAGGTAGCACACGGTGAAGATGGTGTTTTTGTACCTTTTCACGAGGTCCGAAAATTCAGATTCTTTCTCTTTCATCGTTCAGAATCGTTTGTCTATTTGACGCAAAAACAGTGAAAAAACTACAAAGAAAGAAAAATTTTCTCAAAAATGTTTGCAGTATTGAAAAAAGTTGTACTTTTGCCGCGCAATTCGCAAGCGGAATTCTTGAAATAGAATACCGATTCGTGAAGCGAAGCGGAAATAGCTCAGTTGGTAGAGCACGACCTTGCCAAGGTCGGGGTCGCGAGTTCGAGTCTCGTTTTCCGCTCAAGAGCGAAGCGGAGTTTTCGGAGCAGCGAGAGCAGAAGCAAACTAAGTTTGATTATGCCGAGTCGCGAACGAAAACGCCGACTGCTGAAAGCAGGCGGAAATAGCTCAGTTGGTAGAGCACGACCTTGCCAAGGTCGGGGTCGCGAGTTCGAGTCTCGTTTTCCGCTCCACAAGGTCCCGAGTAAAATCGGGATTTTTTGTGTAAGTGCCTGAGTGGTGGAATTGGTAGACACGAGGGACTTAAAATCCCTTGCCCTTTAAAGGCGTGCCGGTTCGAGCCCGGCCTCGGGTACAAAAAAACTCAACCAGTTGCTATTCAATTGGTTGAGTTTTTTTGTAGCGGTTAGGCCAATTTGTTTCTATTCTTGCTTAAACCGTACCAACCTCAGCGGCATACCTTCACAATCCTTCAGCACTTGAACACCATAGTAATACCCGCCGTGGCACACGAAGCGCTTTTTGGTTATGGCAAGGTCGTAGTCTTCGCATTGGAAGGAACCAGTTGAAATACTTTGTCCTTTGCTGACCGAATAGACGTGGAACGTATTTTGGCCTGCCACTTCGGCATCGCCGAAGAAAAGGATGTTGTCGTCGTTGCCCCTGATGGCTATGGTGAACCAACCCATATTGATAGGCTCCTTGATGTGTTGGATGCCATTTTCGTAATAGGAAACCAGGTCGTTATAAAATCGAAGCACTCTCTCGTCGGTTTCTCCTGGCAACTCGTCTTTCAGGTCCTTGATTCGTGCGTTTTGCAAGGCAATCTGCTCTTCAACAGACAGGGATTGCGGTTCCCAATCCAACAGTTTTTCCGAGATTTTGTTGCCGTTGAAATCGTATGTTCTCACCAGCCCGTCTATCGGATTGGAAACGATGAGTTTGCCGTTGACTTTCGCGATTTGCCATCGGCCTTTCATGTCGTTCTTTTTGCTTTCAGTGTAAATGAAGTAACCTTTGCTTTTGAGGTCTGTATTCATCTCTTCAAACGCATCGCAAAGGATTTTCTCCTTGCCTGTTTTTGTATCCAATAGGGATACCAAGTGCCTGTATTTATTAGTCCACGACGTGCCTCCGTAGATGGCAATGTGGTAGTCGTCCAATGCTAACATTTCCAAGGCTTGGTATTTGATTTTAAGTTCCTTGACAATCAATCCTTTGTCGTCAAACAGGTAAACGTCGCCTGTGTTGTTGGCTTTAGTGAAATACAAGTTACCCAACTTCCCTTCCACGGGCTGGAGATTACGAGGCTTCTTGCCTTTGTCGGCAAAATATAAAGTAATGTTTTTCAAAAACTTGCCATTTGAATCAAATAGGGAATACCTATTTCTTGTGGCATGGCTGACCATGGCTTTGCCGTCATCGAAAACGACGAGTTGTTTCCGCAATCCGTTAGGACGACCGTCCAGGGTGTCATAATAGGTGTCAAAGATTTTGTTCCAATCGTTTCCCACTCCGTAGGTTTCGTCAGGAACGAGTTTGATCACTTGTGCGTCAACTTGAAAGCAAGTTGCAATGGCTAATACAATAATGAAAAGCAAGTTTTTCATGGCTTTGATATTTTAGAGATTGGTATCTGTTTCTTCTGTTTGTAAATGCATCTTGAACTCAGCAAATTCTTGTTCGGCAGAAGGTTTGTTGGCGTCGTAATCTTCGATGGTGTAATAGTCGAAGATGTAATCAGTTGGTTTGGGCTTCGACAAAAGGTTGACCAGTACCGCGATAAGTGCAATAGAACAAGCCGTCGCCAAAGAGGAGATAAGGACAATTCGGTTGACGTTCACTTCGGGTCTTGTTGCCCTACCAAAACTGAACTCTGGCACCTCGACATCATTCGGAATCAAGGTTTCCACCGACTTCTTCATTTTTCCAGAGAAAGTGCGTTGTGTTTCGACTCTTTGCCTGCACGATGGGCATTCTTTTAAGTGCATTTCCACCTTCTTTCTTTCGCTTTCCGGCAATTCATTGTCGATATAGCTTTGTATCGTTTTGTCATTCAAATGTTTCATAGCAGGTGTTTTTTGATTTTATCCATGATTCTCGACAAGGTTTTTCCGATGGAAGGGAGGTTGCGTCCCGTCATTTCCGCGATTTCCTTGTAGGAATAGCCTTCGCTGTAAAGTATGACCAACGTTTGTTCCTTCTCATTGAGATGCGCTATCGCGTTGAGGATGTCGGAAGCTTCGTCTTGGGGACTTTCATTTGTTTCGGGCAAAGCGCTTTCCATCGTGACGGTTCTTGCCGTTTTCCGTTTGTAGTCGATTCCTTTATTAATGGTACTCCTGACGAGCCAGTTTTTCGTGTCGCGAATGACTTTCTCGTTGTTCATCGCGAAATAATACGCCGTGAACACGTCTTGCACGACATCCTTTGCACCCTCCGTGTCTAGCAGCATCTTGGCCGCAATCCTGAACAGTTTCGGGTAGTAGCTTCGATATGTCTTTTCGAATTCGGGGTCCATCTTGGGAACTTTTCAATCATAAGACGAATGAAGAGGCCGTTTTGTGACATGGGCGACACAAAAATAAGGAAAGAAATTGCTGTGGATACAAAATCAACAAAAAGTATTACTTTTGTCCCCAACAAATTCTATCAAAAAATGAAAGCAGACAAGAAAACCGTATTGGCCGAGGTGAAGCGTTATGTGGTCATCACTTTGGCATTGTTCACCATGTGCTTGGGCTGGACGGCCTTCCTCATCCCCAACCACCTTATGGGCGGTGGCGTGAGCGGTATCGCGGCCTTGGTGTATTGGGGCACGGGTATCTCCACAGGTATTACCGTATTCGTCATTAATGCCATACTGCTGCTCATTGCCTTGAAGATCATCGGCGTGGGCTTTGGCATCAAGACGGCCTATTCCATCATCATGGCTTCAGTGTTTATGTCGTTGCTGCAGCATTTCATCACCGACCCGATGATGGCGGGCACTATGCAGCCTTTCGTCAGTGACCATTTCCTCGCGGCCATCCTCGGCGGCGGCTTGGCGGGCTTGAGCATCGGTGTGGCCTTCACGCAAGGAGGCAGCACGGGAGGCACCGACATCATTGCCATGATTGTGTGCAAATACCGCAACATCTCGCAAGGACGTGTTATCCTCATCCTCGACATCATCATTATCGCTTGCGGTTTCATCGTGGGCAACACTGTCGAAGACTTCATCTACAGCTGTGTGGTGATGGGCGTTTGCAGCTATTGCATTGACCTGGTGCTGACGGGTAACAAGCAAACAGTCCAAGCCTTTATCTTCACCTCTGAGCCCGAAAAAGTGGCGGAACGTATTGCCAACGAGATGCAGCGTGGTGTGACGATGATCAACGGCACGGGTTGGTACACGAAGAACGAAGGCCCCATCTTGATGGTGGTGGCCCACAAGCGTGAGTCACAGCATATCTTACGGATTGTGAAAGACGAAGACCCCAAGGCCTTCATGACGATGAACACCGTGATGGGTGCTTACGGCAAGGGGTTTGAACAGATTAAGCGATAAACGAAAAAAGGAAGTCAAACGACTTCCTTTTTTCATGTTAAACCATAATTGATTTACTTGATGCCAAGCTTCTTGGCGATGTCCTTCGGCAGGGCGTCCTTGTGGACCACGATGTTCAGGGTCTTGTAGCGGACGAAAGCCTTGGAGACGTACCAAATGCCGTTGTATTGGCCAGCATCGCCCCAGCTGTTTTTCACGATGAAGTACTCATTGCCCATTTGGTCTTTGGCGGTACCGTAAATCAACATGCCGTGGTCGTCGCCCGTTTCGTAGTTGTCGTAGGCGATCTGACGTTCCTTCTGGGTGACCCACTTTTGCGGGGTGGGACCATTCATGGCCTCTTTCTTACGGTCGGCGGCGCTCATACCCAGCCAGTGGGCCATGTCGCTACCTTGGAGGTCACGGCCTTTGGCTTCGAGGTCGGGCAGCACTGCCACACCGGCCATCTTGCCACGGAGCCAGCCAGCTTCGCTGACGTCGCTACCCCAAGCAATCGGGTAGCCTTTGTCGATGGCGTTGTCCATCACCTGCATGAACTCGTCGATGGGGAGGTTCCATGCCTGACCCCAGCGCCAGTTGTCCTGCACTTCGATGACGAAGGGCTCATAGAAAGGATGGTGCGTGAACGAAGTAAGGTTGATGTAGTCGTTCATGTTGAGACCCGTCGATTCGGCGAAGGTCATGGGCGTGTACTTCTTGCCGTTGTAGGTGAATTCGGTCGGAGGAACGCCAAGGTAAGCATCGTAGATGCCAGCCAGGCCTTTCTTCCAGAGGGGATTGCCGTCCTTGTCCATCTGAATCTTGCGGCTCTTGATGACACCTTCCACGTAGGGGTCGGTGACAGCGGAGAGCTCAGTGAAGTTCGACAGTGAGTCGCCGTGCATGGCGCCAGCAGGCATCAGCTCGTCGGGGACGAGGCCGTAGTGCTTGATGGCATAGAGCACGTCGCCGAAGGAACCACCTTGCGAGAAGGAGACGTCGCCGTGGGTACGGACAGCGGCTTCGGCACGGTCAAGATAGGTCTTGTAGACGATGTACATCTCAGAGAAATCGTACTCTGGCTTGCCCATGCGGAGCAGCTCGGCCTCAAAGAAAGCCAATGAGCTGTAGCACCAGCAGGTGCCGGCTTGGTTCTGGTCTTTCACGGAGGTGACAGGTAACTCCTTGATGGTTTCAAACTTGAAGCCTTCTTCTTCCTTGGCTTCTTCTTTAGCCTGAGGCTGGGCAACGACGCTGATGCTGAGCATCAAGGCGGTTGCAGTCAATAAGTGTTTGAATTTCATGATGTTATGATTTGGAATTGATAATTGACAATTGACAATTGATAATTGAGAATTTGAATATTCAAAAACTAAAGGTTAAGGTCTTTACGCATGGCCTTCGAGAGGGCGTCCTTATGGAGCGTGAAGAAGATGGTGTATTGGCGCAGGTATTGTTCGGAGCAGTACCAGTAGCCTTTGTAAGGGCCTCTGTCGCCCCACGAGTTCTTGATCTTGTAGTATTTGTTGCCATTTTGATCCTTTGCGATACCGACGACGAGCATGCTGTGGTCATCGCCCGCATCCCAGTTGTCGTAAGCTCTCTGGTGGTCCTCGTCGGTCACTTTCTTTTCGGCGACAATCTCTTTCCAAAGCTGCTCACTTTCGGGGTCTTCGGGAACGATGCCAATACCGGTCTTGCCCGAGAAGCCCTTGTTGCTGACATCCTGTGCCCAGCCGAGGGTGTAACCATGCTCAAGGGCATAGTCGACAGCTTCCATCAGCTTGTCAAGAGGCAGGTTGTAGGCAGGGGTCCAGGTCCAGTTGTCGGGGATCTCAACCATGCAGGGTTTGTTGTATTCTTCGCTGGTGAACGAGCAGATCTCGATATAGTTGGCAGGGTCGATGGGATACTTCTCCGCAAATGACTTGGGAGTGTATTTCTTGCCGTCGACGGTGAACTCTTCGGGCACTTCACCGAGATAGGCATCCAGGACGCCTTGAATAGCTTTAGGTCCAGCAGGCGAAATCTTCTTGTTGCCGTTCTTGATGATGCCGCGGGCCACCGAACTGATGACTTCGTTCATCTCGGCGTGCATGTGGCGTTCCTCACCAATGACCTTGCCGCTATAGTCGGTTTCGGGCATCATGCCGTATTTGTCGATCATATAGAGCACATCGCACACCTCGCCGCCTTGGCTGAGCGTGTTGTTGCCGTGCATTCTGGTAAACTTGGCAACCTTTTCGGTCCAAGCATTACGGACGACAAACATCTCGGAGAGGTTGAACTCCTTTCCGTACATACGGAGGATTTCTGCCTCGACGAAACCGATACCAGCAAAGCACCAGCAGGTGCCGGAGCTACCTTGGTTGTCGACGGGGGTATGCTTCACGTTGACGGTCTCGGTGATCTGATAGACGGGTTCGTCTTTGGCTTCTTGGGCAAAGAGGGTGGCACTAGTGCCTAACAGCAGTGCGAAGGCTGCCAGTTTCATGAATCTATTCATAATATGTTGTCTTTGTTTGTTTTATAACTTCATGATTTTGGATGTCGTACAACCTGATTCGCTTGTTACCTCAATGAAATAGCAGCCTTTAGGAGCATTCGTGAGGTCGATCACAGCTTGGCTTCCGCTCAAATCACGTTGTTCGATTTCTTGTCCTGTCACGTTGAAGACACGCACTTGGCGCAGTCCTTGACCTTCGATGGTGACTTGGCTCTCGGTGGGGTTGGGATAGAGGCGAACGCTCTTTTCGGATCCGTTTTCATCTATGCCAGTGGTCCAGTCGACATACACCGAGTTGGTGGGGTTGGATTCGACAGAAGCCGTTTTTCCGGTCACCGTGTAGGTGTAGGCCTGACCTTGTACGGCGCTGAAGTCGACAAAGTCGGTGCTTTCGGACCAGCCAATATGTTGTCCGTCGCGGTAGATGTAGTATTTTTCAGCCATGGTGGCTTCGTCCCATTGCAGGACGACGTGACCTTGGTGGATGAAGAAGTCGAGATGGCGAGGGATAATGGTTTTGTTGATCTCGATGAAGTGCATCTCCGGATTGTCTTGAGTCGTGGCATAGCCTGAAGTGCAGTCGCTGTCCCTATAATAGGCAGCAACGGCATATTCAAAGAGGTTGTCTTCTTGTGCGTTGATGTTGTCGGTGTAATAGGTGTTGGTGAGCGCCTTGATGCGTTTGAACTCTTGGCCTTTGATGCGGCGATAAAGGATATAGCCAGTGACACCTTCCGCTTCAGGGGCGTCCCACATAACCTTTACCTTGGTGGGCGTGACCATCTCATAGTGGAGGTTGGTCGGGATGCCACATGGTGACTCGGGCATGACGTTGGCGACATTGGAATGCAAGGTCTCGCCGTCGTTGGAGCAGGCGGTGACGAAATAGGTGTGGAAATCATTGGCTGCCTGCGGGTCGGTAAATTGGGTGCTCTCGCTGACGGCGATGAGGATGTTGTCGCGGAAAACGTAGTAATGGATGATGTTTTGGTTGCCTTCCATCGTCCAGTTCAGTGTGATGTCATCGCCCGAAGGTGTTGCCGTCAGGCCGACGGGGCCGTTGCTTTCTTCGTCTTTGTTGCTGCAGGTATTGTTGGCAATATAGAACAAGCCATTGTCAATGTCGCTGCTCAAGCCTTGGAAGCTGACTTTGCGTTCGCCATTCGAGTTCTTGACCTTGAAGCTAACGTTGATGGGTTGGACGGGTTTGTTCCAAAGGATATCAATATGGCCGAGAGGCAAGGTGATTGTTTGGGTGGCGCTGCTCGATTCGAGGGTGACGCAAGCCACTTCGTCGCCAGCTCCGTTGACGAAGGTGAGCTTGCCTTCATGCCAGCCTTGCGGGTCGGATGAGGTCATTTCGACGGACCAGTTGCAGGTGGGACCAAGCAATATGTTTTTCTGGTATGATGGCTTTCCTTGTGCATTGTGGACAACGGCATAGACGCAATAGTCCACGATGGTGGGCATGTAATGGTCGGTGAAGCTCATGGTAGCACCCGGGGTAACATTGTCTTCGGTATATATGACTTCGCCGTTGCGCGTCAAAACGATCTGGTCGATGGCGGTGAGATTCTCGAGGTGGATGTTTTGGGTGGGATTGGTCCAGCTGATCGTGGCTGCATAATCGAAGTCGTTGCTAGGTTCCACCGACATGTTTTCGGGCTGCAGAGGCATATAGGAATAGACATCGGTAGGCACATAGTTGAAAATGGCTTGAGCCCAACCGGCATAGTCGATTTCGTCGATGACGAACCAGCCGTCGCTGCTGCCGCCCCATCCCCAGTTGAAGTGGAAGAGGTCGTCGTCGTCATAGCCATCGCACACGAAGGCGTGGCCACCGCTGTTGCTGAAGCCGGAATAATAGACGGGCCAACCCAAGTCGAACTGTTCCTTGAGCATGTCCTGCCAGGCAAAGATGGAGTATTCGTCGCGACTCTTGAGGCTGCATTGGTTGGAGTAGGAGAAATAGTGTCTGATGGCGTAGGGCACGTCCCATGAGTTGGCGCCGCTACCCGAAGGAGAGAAGTCCATGTCGACCGCCACGGCGCAATGATACATCAGCAGGGCCACGGCCTCAATCTCCTCTTGTGAAGCGCCACCGAGACGGTCGGGCATGTTGTCCCAATCGTAGGTGGTGTTGCCGAAGTTGGCCGATAGGGTGCCGTGACCATGGCAGTAATATGAGTGGCTACCAGTGCCTTGGAGAGGATGGTTCCAGCGTTTCATCACTTGGCTCATGGCCGTGGCCACACAACCTGCATAGCAACGGTCGCCGGGGCCACCGGGAGCATCAGGAGCGTAGAGGTTATAAGGTGAGTCTTGGTTCCACTTGGTGGTGCAGATGAAGTCGACGCCACGACCGCCATTGCGAGAGATGAGCTTGCCGGTGTTGGCCACACTGGCCCATTCCTCAGCGGTGTTGTCGAAAAGAACGGCGTTGCGGCTTGTGCGCGCCTCGATGATCTTTTCGAGATAGAAGGCGAGCTCGGGCGACATGTTTTCGGTCTCAAAAGGCCCCTCGTTGGAGTAACCCACGATAGGGCGGAAACGGTCGTCAGCCGAGACGATGACGAAGCCCTCCTCACCCACGTTGAAGGCATAGAAGCAAGCCTCGCCACGGTTTGAAGTGCCTGTGTATACCAGTTGTAAGTCGCTGGCCTTTAGATCGCTGTTGATGGCGGTGCAAGCGAATTTCTGGCCGATGATTTTGGCTTTTTCCCTATCAACGGGATTGGCGTTCAATGAGGTAATGCCCAAAAACAAGGCAATCAGTAATAAAAAGTGTTTGTTCATAGACTATTTGATGTTGAATTAAAGGCTTCAAAAATAGGAAAAATATCGGAATGCTCGTGCATTATGGAAAAGAATTCACAATTTAGAGCGAAATGACTTCATCCATACGGATGTCCAAGGGCTCGGTGGGCACCTTTTCAACCAGTTGGAAGTCGAAGCAGATGCCGATGCGTTTCACGTCGAGGTGCTGGCAGAGGAAGCGGTCGTAATAGCCGCGTCCACGACCTATGCGGTTGCCCTTGCGGTCGAAGGCCACGCCAGGGACGATGATGAGGTCGAAGTCCCCTTGATAGGGTTCGTTTTGCGGTTCCAGGATGTTGAAGTCGCCCACAGCAAAAGCGGTGTCCTTGCCGTATTCCACAGGGACGATGTCGTCGCCAACGACAGTGGGGAGGATGATCTGTTTCTTCAAATGCCATTTCTCAAGAAAGGCCTGGGTCTGCACCTCGTCGGGCAAGGCGCTGTATAGCATGACCCTTTCGGCTTTGATGAAGTCGGGGTGTTGTTCCAACTTGGCTAGGATCTTCTCCGACTGTTCCATCAGCTGTTCTTTGGTGTGCTGTTTCTTCAAGGCCTTGATGTGGGCGCGCAGTTCTTTTTTCTCCATGCTTCTGAAATTTTTGGCAAAAGTAAGAAACTCGGCCGAGAAAGCCTCAATGCTAGGCGGAAATTTGTATTTTTACACGCTGAAATAAACGTGTTATGAAGAGGTGTTTAATTACTTTATTGATATTCAGTTGCTTATTGGGCTCATTATCGGCACAGGAGCATCGCCGTTATGCCTTGATGTGGAACGATGAATTCAATGGCGATGTCCTGGATACCAAGGTTTGGTCGAAGATATGGCGGGGTAGGTCGGAATGGGCCGTCCACATGTCATCGGCCGACACGCTCTATGCCTTCGACGATGGATCCCTGGTGTTGCGTGGCATGGTAAATGACTTCATGCCCAACGATAAAGCCCCTTTTCTGACGGGCGGCGTTTGGAGCAAACATAAGAAATCCTTTGGCTTTGGGAGGTTGGAGGTTCGTGCCAAGTTTGACGTGGCACAAGGCTTTTGGCCTGCCATCTGGATGTTGCCTCAAACCAGTCAGGCCTTGGATTGGCCTCATGGCGGAGAGATTGACATCATGGAGCATTTCAGGAGCAATCCTACGGTAAACCAAACGGTGCACAGCCACTATACGGTCAACCTGCGCAAACGCAACCGGCCCTCTCAGGTGGTCTATCCAAAGTATAACGAGGGGGAGTACAATACCTATGCCTTGGAACGTTTTCACGATAGCCTGGTTTTCTTTGTGAACGGTCGCAAGACGCTGAACTATCCGCGTTTTCGCGATGGGGCCAATGGCCAGTTTCCCTTCAGCCAGCACGATTACTTCCTGATTTTGGATGCGCAGCTGGGTTACGACCGCTCGCCCTATATCGACACGGCCAAATTGCCAGTAGAACTGCGCATCGACTATGTGCGCTACTATGAGTTGGATACGAAGACCGATGTGATACCAGAGCCAAAGGATTATCAGCAATTTACAAGGAAGAGATATCCGTTTAAGAAGATGGTGGTCAATGCCGAGGAGACGTTCGACGACCCCGACGAGTACCACATCATCACCCGACGGGGTAAGGCCATCGTTTCAGGCAATGTGGTTTGGGCACAAAGCACCCTTAGCCAGCTCATTGGTGATGACGGGAAGATTGCTAACGTTGATTTTTACGACAAGCCGGCTTGCCCTTATCGTGGCATCAGCCTTGATAGGTACAGCGAAAAACTGACATTCAACGAAATAAAAAGGATGTTGGACGTGATGTCATTCTATAAGTTGAATTACCTGCAATGGAGCGGCAAGGGAAAATGCTCTGAAGAGGAAGTCAACAGCTTAAGGGAATACGCCAGTGACTTGGGCATCAAAATGGTTGACGATATCCCCAATGTGGCTGATGTTGGTTTGTTTTTGTTTAGCAACAATGCGCAGTTTCCCCTAGTGAATCGTGTTTTCTCAAAGATGGCTATTGGCCAAGGCGGCTTCCTCTCTTTGAACGAATTCGGGGATGAGGAATTGGAAGCTTTGATGGCTTTCTCTGAGCGCTTTTGGCGTGGAGGTAGTGCGGGTAAAGTGACAAACAATGAAGGTTTGCCGGATGCCTTATCGGAAGCCGGTTCGCGTTTGGCCAATTTCAAGGAAAAGATAGCTGTGCATCGACAGCGTTTCCATTTCTGAGTGCGACCAGTTTATTGCTCCATGGCCTGACGTATCGCCCTGCACAGTTGGTCGGGGCACGAGGTGTTTTTGAAGCCGCATCGGATGCCTTCGAGGCGTTGCAGTACATCCTCCACTTTCATGCCTTCCACTAGAGCGCTCACACCCTGTGTGTTGCCATTGCAACCACCATAGAACTGTACATTTTTCAAAACGCCATCCTCGATTTCAAACTCGATGGCTTGGCTGCAGGTGCCTTGGGTTCTGTAGGTGTATCGCATCAGACTTGGAAGTTCATGGTGATGTTGACGATGACATCGGGGTGCAGCGAACGACCTACGGGGCAGCTCTCAGCGGCAGCCCACAAGAGGGCTTTCTGCTTCTCGGTGTATTCTTTTGCGGGGAAGTTGAACACGATGTCGATCTGTCCGATGCGGCGCGGGTCGGCGTTCATGGTCTTTTTCACCGTGTAGGTGGTGCCGTCGATGTCGAATTTGTGGCCTTGGGCACTGATGCCCATGATGGTCATCATGCAGCCGGCGAGGGCTGCGCAGGCGAGGTCGGTGGGCGAGAAGGCTTCGCCTTTGCCGTGGTTGTCGGTGGGTGCGTCGGTGAGGATGGTGTTGCCCGACTGCACATGGGTCATCTCGTTGCGGAGATTACCTTTGTATGTTCCTTTAATGGTTACCATATTAAGAGTTTTTATAATTGTTCCAAAATCAATCCAGCAAGGCGGCTTGTGCCTACGCGGAAGAGGCTCGGGTTAAGCCACTGCTCGCCGAGGATGTTTTTCACGAGATAGTAGTAGGTGAGGGCATCGTCTGGCACCTTCATGCCACCCGCAGGTTTGAAGCCGACCTTCTTGCCCGTAGCCTCATAGTATTCCTTGATGGTGTCGATCATGACGATGGCGGCAAGTGGGGTGGCGGCCACTGGCACCTTGCCCGTTGAGGTCTTGATGAAGTCGGCACCTGCGAGGATGGCCAGTTCGCTGGCCTTGCGGATGTTTTCTACAGTTTTTAGTTCGCCAGTCTCGAGGATGACTTTCAGTTTGGCCTTGTTGCCGCAAGTTTCCTTGATGGTCTTGATTTCGTTGAAGACCTCGTCGTAACGACCAGCAAGGAAGGTGCCGCGTGAGATGACCATGTCCACCTCGTCGGCGCCTTCGTTGACGCAATATTCCACCTCTTTAACCTTGAGGTCGAAGGGCATCATACCCGAAGGGAAGGCGCAGGCCACCGTGGCCACGCGGATGCCGCTACCTTCAAGCTGTTTCTTTGCCTGACGGATGAAGGGACTGTAGATGCAGATGGCGGGCACGCTCAAATGCGGTTTCTGCTTCGGGAAGGCCAAGGCTTTCTCGCAGAAGTCCTTGATCTTGGTCTCGTTGTCGAAGGCCTCCAAGGTGGTGAAGTCGATGCTTTGGAAGATGGTGCGCAGGGCTTCCTTCTCGTGACCTTTTTTCTTCTCTTCGCTGAGAATCAATGCGATGCGCTCGTTGAGTGCGGCTTCGCTATGGTTGTAAGGTTTGAATTTCATGGTGGTGTGATTTAGGCTTCAAAGGTAAGGTTTTTTATCGGATTGGCTACAATAAAGTCTCCAAATTCATTCGCATCCGCCATTTCCACTGGTTTTTGGCATTGGCTGGGACGTTGATTTGGTCGTCCACAGGGTTGGGTGACCAATTCTTTTCGTCCAAGTCAAGCAGGTCTTGAAGCGGGTAGATGTTCCACTTTGATGGACTGTCTTGATGCTTTTCCATGATTTTATTGAGCGTCTTGGCCGTGACTTTGCGGTCGTCGAGGTCGAGGCTGTCGAGGAACTGGCGGGTGCGCACACGGTCTTCGGCCAGCCAGCCACGCAGGGTAGACATGTCGTGGGTGCCGGTGGTGTAGACGCAGTTTTCGGGCAGGTCCTCGGTCTGGACAAACTGATGGCCAAACACCTTGGGCATGCGCTGCACCTCAAGGCTCATGATGCCTAACTCCTGCATGACTTCAGGCACACAAGCGGGGATCATGCCGAGGTCTTCGCCGCAGGCAACCATTGGGGTCGCATTGATGATAGCCGGCAATTTCTCCAAGGCTTTCTGTTTCCAGAAATCGTTGTGGCGGTGGAAATAAAAGTCCTCGTAAATACTGTCGATGGCGTGTTTTTGGTCGTCGCTGAGGGCATGGTAGACCTTAGTCTTGTGTAGTTCAATGCGAGGAATGTACTTGTCTTTCTCGTTTGGCGCAAGGATGAAAAGTGTGTCCACGCCTTTTTTCACATGTTTGCTTTTGATGAAATGAAAACCTTGGTTTTCAATTTCTTCCACACTCAAGGGTAGGGCAGGAGAGAAGTGCCCTAATAGTCCCGATTTGGCCGTCTTGGGAATCTCCCAGATGCGGAAGAAGCCCAAGATATGGTCGATGCGGTAGGCGTCGAAATAGCGCGCCATCACTTGCAGGCGGCGTTGCCACCAAGCGTAGCCGTCCATGGCCATCGCCTCCCAGTTGTAGGACGGGAAGCCCCAGTTTTGTCCCTCGGCAGCGAAGTCATCGGGTGGGGCGCCGACTTGCACATCAAGGTTAAACAAATCGGGATGCGATTTCACATCTACTCCAGAGGGATTTACCCCGATGGGAATGTCGCCCTTAAGCAGCATGCCCTTGTCGTGCAAGGCCTTGACGGCCTCGCGAAGCTGTTTGTCACAGTGGTATTGCAGGAAGAGGTGGATCTCTGTGCCGTTGCCGTCGCGCTCAGCGCAATATTGGGCATAGTCGAGTAGCCAGTCTTCGTTTTCCTTGACGAATTGCTGGAAATCAGTGGTGTCTTTCAGCGCTTCCCATTGTTGCTCGAAGGCGATTTGGAAATACTTCCATTTGGCTTTCAGTACCTTGGGATAATTGACCGATTCCTCCTTGTTGAGCATCGTCCTTGTTCGTTTGAAAGCTGTGTCTTCCTTGAAGCCCAATTGCTTGAGGTTGAGGTAAACAGGGTTCAATGCAAAAGCCGAAATGGCATTATAAGGATAGGAATCGTGCCAGTCAAAATGCGCCGTCGTGTCGTTGACGGGCAGGATTTGGATGATTTTCAGGCCGTTGGCCACGCACCAATCGCCCAGTTTCGGCAGGTCGGCATATTCTCCGATGCCGAAATCGTTCTCCGTACGCAGGCTGAACAGCGGCACGGCCACGCCTCGCATCGTTTGCCGTTCGGTGAGGCCGAACCAGTCCCAAATGCGGTCTTTGCCTTCAGGCAAAATTCTATTGGGGCCTTCCTCCCAACGGATTTGGTCGTTTTCGCGGATGAAATATTTGTATTCCACCGTTTGTAGAGACGTTGCGCGCAACGTCTCATTGGCATTGTTTGTTTGACGATTAGACGTTGCACGCAACGTCTCTACAGAGGCAGACCAAATCCCAGGCCCCACATATTCCATCGGAACGGCCTTGTTGGGATTCCAATGGCCTAATTCATCGCTGTTTCCTGTGAGGAACAATTCCTCGCCCCAGCGGCTGTCGTATCTTAATCTGAATAGGGTTTTCATGCCGCAAAGGTAGGGAAATTATTCAATCCTCACCTGATACAATGCCTTTCTGTGGTTGATGCCTGTTGGGTAGATGAAATACAGCACGCCATCATGTATCCTCATGTTTTGGGCGAAGGGGTAGCCGCTGAGGTCCATCACGGTGGTGGCGGTGCCGGTTTCAAGGTCAATGCGCTTCAGGGTATAGATGCCGTCGTTGACGAAGAAGGTGTAGAACTCCTTTCGGGCCGCATCAACCAACATATTGTGTTTCCAACGCGGGTCAGGCTCCATCTTGCCGTTCCATTTGCGATATTTGTGGAAGGTGAGGGGATGCCGCTCCAGTTCTTTGCCAACGTTGTCAAAGACAATGACTTCGTGGTCGGTATAGGCAAAGAGGTAAAACTTGTTGTCGATGGCATAGATAGGATTGTAAATCGGGTCGGCCACCCAAAAATTGGCGCCGATGCCTCTCGTATGCGTCAATAGCCAAATGTCGTCGCGACCTTCCTCGTCAACGATGTAATGGAGCAAGTAGTGCTCCTCGCCACCGCCAAAGACATTGCAGAAGTAGCCCATTTCTTTATTGTAATAGAAGTACCGCCCTGTGATGAAGATGCTATCAGATGCTGCCACGATGGTGGAGAATTTATCGAGAAAGGTTTTCCTTGACATGGAATGGTAGAAATTCATCTGGCCTTTTCTTCCGTTGCCGTACTCGATGAATCCTACCTGACTGGCTTGGTAGTCGTTGATGGCATAGATGTCGCCGAAAGCGTCTTTGCTAAGGTATTTGTATCGTGACGAAATAGGCAGCTCATGTAATGTGTCCATATCAAAGGAGAGATGGAGCAGGACAGCGTTTCGGCGGCGATAGGCGATCAGATAGATGCCGTCGTCGCGGAGGGTATAGTCGAGTACGGTCATCACGGGATTGTCGAAAGCGATATGGGGAGCGTTGGCCGTCACTTCCACCTCAAGGAGCTCATGGCTCTTGGTTTTCATGTTGATGGTCAAGTTTTTGCCGTTGATGTCCTTCTCGGTAATGGTGTAATATGCCGGCTCGAAAACCATGTGGGCAAAACGTAGTCTCATGCCTGCTTTGGCAAGGCTGTAGGTGAAGCGGCCTTGTTCGTCGGTGACGGAAACGAGTAGTGAGTCATGGGCATACACACTCACGTTTTCGATGGCTTTGCCGTTCTCGTCCTTGCAGTAGCCTTGGATGATTTGACGTTCCTGTGCGGTGACTGCCATGGAAACAATAAGGCAAAAAAGCATCATAAGTAAAAAGGTCTTTTTCATGTTTCATGTAGTTTTACGAGTTGGTTGTAGAAAGAATTGGCGGCACAAATGTATATATATTTCTATATATAATTGGCAATGGTATGTGTAAAAATTCTATTTTTGCCCAATCAAAACGATGCCCATGACCGCTTTCGATTTCTTTAATATCATCCGCTCTATCCCGAAGACGCTGCGATTCAACCTGCATTATTTCCCGCTGAAGACGGCTTTGAAGCTGCCTGTGGTGGTGTCGCACCGCACTTATCTGCGCGAGCTGCACGGCAAGGTGGAGCTTCCCGAAAAGGTAGAGCGTGCAATGATTAAAATCGGCTTCGGCGATGTGGGTCATTACGATCGCAAACGCTCGCGTGGCATCTGGCAAGTGAGCGGTACGGTAAGTTTTGGCGGCAAGGCGAGCATCGGGCATGGCTCGAAGCTTTCGGTGCGCGGCAATCTGTGTTTAGGTGATGGCTTTAATATGACAGCAGAAAGCACCATCGTATGCGCCAAGGAAATCCGTTTTGGCCGCGACTGCCTGCTGAGCTGGGACATTCTTGTGATGGACACCGACGAACATCCTTTATATAATAAAGAAAACGAACACGTCAATCCCGACAAGGCCATCCTGGTGGGCGACCATGTGTGGATTGGATGCAAGTGTGTATTATTGAAAGGTGCCGAGGTGCCCAACAATACAGTCGTGGCGGCAGGCACGCTGCTGACCTCGTCCTTCACGGGCGAGCATCAAGTCATCGGCGGCAACCCACCAACAGTCCTAAAGCAGGACATCCGCTGGGAACATTGAATTTCACGCGAATAATTCTCACGAAGAAGACGAAATTTAAGCACGCAGAATACGCAGAATACGCAGATTCGACGAAGTCAATTATATGAAGCGCAAAGCGACGCCAAGCTTGTGCCCGATAGGCGTCAGCGATTTCTGCGTGTTCTGCGTGAAAAAATCATAAAGCGTCAATCACCGTGCAAAGGTTCTCGAAGATTTGCGGGATCTCGCCCACGCCGTTCACTGGATGCAGGTTGTTCTTGCCTTCATAGAAGTCGAGCACGGGGCGCGTCTTGGCCTCATATTCCACAAAACGGTGCTTGATGGAATCGAGGTTGTCGTCGGCACGGCCGCTGGTCTTGCCACGCTCCAACATGCGCTCGATGAGGAGCTCCTCAGGCACTTCGAGGCTCAACACGCCTGTCAGCGACATGCCGAATTTCTCCATCATCTCGTCCAGGATCTCGGCTTGGCGCACGGTGCGCGGATAGCCGTCGAAGAGGAAGCCGGCCGAGTCCATGTTCTCGGAGAGTTTCTTCTTGATGATCTGGGCCACGATCTCGTCGGAGACGAGGTTGCCTTGGCTGATGATTTCCTTCACTTGCAAGCCCAACTCGCTCTCGGCGGCGATTTCCTCGCGGAGGATTTCACCAGTGGAGATGTAAGTCAGGTTATATTTCTCGCGCAGGAACTGCGACTGCGTTCCTTTGCCTGCCCCGGGAGGGCCGAATAATACGATGTTTAGCATATTCAATTATTTAAAGATTTCTAGTTTTATTAGTTTCCCTGCGGGAATGGAGTTTGTTGTTTTTATTACCAGCGGCGGTATGAACCAGTTACCAACTTGAAGCAGTTTTATCCGCCGCATATAAACTTAGTCTTTTTCTCCATTCCCCGTAGGGGAATCTATTGTCAATTTTCGATTATCTTATAAATATCAGGCAAATTCCGTCCTTGTTGGTTATAATCCAAACCGTAACCCACGATGAACTCGTTGCCGATGTTCATGCCCTTGTAGTCGATGGGATAGTCGTATTTGAAGTTGTCGGGCTTGAAGAACAGCGTGGCGATGCGCACGTCGGCGGCTTTCAGGTCGCGGAGTTTCTTGATGGTGTAACGCATGGTGTGGCCTGTGTCGACGATGTCTTCCACGACGACCACATGTCGGCCTTCAAGCGAATGGTCGAGACCGATGAGCTCGCGCACGACGCTGGTGCTTTCGGTACCGGCATAGGAAGTGAGTTTGACGAAACTGATCTCGCAAGGGATGGTGATCCGCTTGAACAGCTCAGAGGCAAACATGAAGGCGCCATTGAGCACCACGAGAAACATGGGATTCTGTCCCTCCAAGTCCTTGTTGATTTGGTCGGCCACTTTCTGTACGTTGGCCTCGATTTTTTCTTGGGGGATGTAAAGCCCAAATTCCTTGTCTATAACTTTTACTGTTTTCATTTTCAAAGGATTGTCGTTTTCTTGCCCGTAGGGTTTATGCGTTACAAATATACAAAATACAGCAATTGTTTCGACCATAGTCGAAAAAAATCTATCTTTGCCTAAAATTTCTGCAAAAATGAAGCCAATCGTTAGCATCATCATGGGAAGCACCAGCGATCTTCCCGTTCTCGAAAAAGCAGCACAGTTTTTCGACGAGATGGAAATCCCGTTTGAGATGAACGCCCTCAGCGCACATCGTACCCCGCAAGAGGTCGAAGCTTTCGCCCGTGAGGCCCAGGGCCGTGGCATCAAGGTGATCATAGCCGCCGCTGGCATGGCCGCCGCCTTGCCGGGTGTGATTGCCGCCAACACCACCTTGCCCGTCATCGGCGTGCCCGTCAAAGGTATGCTCGACGGCCTCGATGCTATGCTGTCCATCATCCAGATGCCTCCAGGAATTCCTGTGGCCACGGTGGGTGTAAACGGTGCCCTCAATGCCGCCATCCTTGCCGCCGAAATGCTGGCTTTAGGCGATGCCGAAATCGCTGCCAAAGTGGCGAATTATAAGGAGAACCTGAAGAATAAGATCACCAAGGCTAACGCCGAGTTGAAAGAGGTGCAGTATAAGTTCAAGACGAACTAATTGCCTTCAAATACAATCTGGCTTAATTGTTTCTTGTCGAAGACCTGATTGGCCACGGCTAGGATGTCGTCGGCTGTCACGGCCTCAATTTTCTGAATGATGTCGTCCATGTATTCGATGGGTTCGCCCATGATGAGCGATCGCGTCGCACTCAGCAGTTCGTTCATGCCGCTCTCATAGCTTAAGGCGACTTGTCCGATGAGCTGTTGCTTGGCGTGATGCAACTGTAAGGTACCCAACTTCTGTGTGCATAGTTTGTCCAATTCCTTATGCACCAGTTCAATGGCGCGCTCCAACGAATCGGGGTCAACGCCCATGTAGACATTGATGAGGCCAACATCGGAGTAAGCTGTGTACTGCGACTCGATGCTGTAGGCGAAGCCATATTTCTCGCGTATGTTCAAGCCAAGGCGTGAGCTCATGGCCGGACCGCCAAGCACGTTGTTGAGCATCACGATGGGCATACGTTGCGGGCTGCTGAACTCAGGCGCGATGCCACCAATGATACAGTGACTCAGGTGGTTGTTGCGTGTCTCCTTGCGGCACTCGGGCGTGTAGCCTTTGAAGGCTTTCCTTTTCCTATTAATAAGATGGGCAGGCTGGTCGCCAAAATAGGTCATGGCGAGTTTTTCGAACTCCCTGAAGCTGATGCCGCCAATGCTGGCCAAGATCATCTGGTCGGTGCTGTAGTTGTGCGCCATGAAGTCGAGGATGTCCTTTTGGTGGAAGCCTTTCACCAAGTCGGCGGTACCCAAAATATTTCGAGCCAAAGGATGCCCTTTGAAGACCATCTCCTCAAACAAATCATAGATCTCGTCGGAGGGTGAGTCGAGGTAGGAGTTGATCTCGTCCAGAATGACTTCTTTCTCCTTGGCCAGTTCGTTCTCGGGGAAGGTGGAGCGGAAGGCGATGTCAGCGAAGAGGTCGAGGCTGCGTTTGTAATGCTGTTTGAGGAAGGTGGCCTGTATGCAGGTCTCCTCCTTGGTGGTGAAGGCGTTGAGGTCGCCTCCCACATTGTCGAGGCAGCTCAAGATATGGTAGGCCTTGCGGTTTTGCGTGCCTTTGAAGATGGTATGCTCCACAAAGTGGGCGAGGCCGTTTTCGTGGGCCTGCTCGTCGCGGGTGCCGGTTTCCACCATCAGCACAAGGTGGGCTATCTCACCTGGTTTCTCTTTATGTATCAGCCGAATGCCGTTCGGCAGGATGGATTCGTTGTATTTGTTTTCCAACATGGAGTGAAAATTGGGCTGCAAAGATACGATAAACGCAAAACATTTATAACTTTGCACCTTTAAAATCAAATCTAACTGAGATGAAAAAACTATTTACCCTTATCCTAATGGCGGTTTGCTGCATGGCTGGCTATGCCCAAGCTGTCATCGACCCGCTGCTGAGCGAGGAGATGGCCCGCCGCAACGATGACGAGAAAATCAATGTCATCGTTATTATGAAGTCGCAATACGACAGGGCTCAGATGAACCGTCAAGCCAACTATTTCGCCACGCGTTCCGAGCGCCGCGAGTTTGTCGTCAACGAGTTGAAGGCCTTTGCCGAGGCCACGCAGTTCGACTTGAGACGTTCGTTGGACGAAATGCGTCGTAACGACATGACCACAGAGCCGACCATCCTTTGGATGGCTAACGCTTTGGGCCTTTCGGCCAATAAGGCGGCCATCGCCGATTTGGCGCGTCGCAACGACATCGAGATCATCGGTTATGACATTGAGCGCAATTGGATTCCCGATGGGGAAGAGGCTACTCCCGCCTCCGCCACGCGCGAGATTACCCCAAACGTCACCCAAGTCGGTGCCAACCAGGTGTGGGACTTGGGCTACACGGGTGAAGGCATTGTGGTGGCCGTCATCGATACGGGTGTCAACTACAACCACTTGGATGTGGCTGACCACCTCTGGGACGGTGGAACGGAATTCCCGCATCATGGCTTCGATGTCTATAACAACGATAACGATCCTATGGACGACCATGGTCACGGCTCACACTGCTCGGGAACGGTGCTGGGCGATGGCACGGCTGGCTCGCAAACGGGCATGGCTCCCGATGCCACGCTGATGTGTGTGAAGTGTTTGAATGCCAACGGCGGTGGTGGTGCAACACCCATTTCCGCTGGCATCCAATGGGCTGTGGAGCATGGCTGCGATTTGTTCAGCATGTCGCTCGGTATCTCCAATTCGACGATTGCCGAGCGTACGCTACTGCGTCATACCTGTGTAGCCGCTTTGGATGCGGGTGTGGTGGCCGCCATCGCCGCTGGCAATGAGGGCAACCAAATGTGGCAAGCACCTATTCCCAACAATGTGCGCGTTCCTGGCAGCTGCCCGCCTCCTTATATGGACGAGGTGCAGGGCGAGAACCCTGGCGACCTGACCTGCTCGGTGTGTATCGGCGCTGTCAACTACAACGATGCTGCCGCCAACTTCACTTCGCGTGGTCCCGTCACTTGGACCAATACCGAGTTTGGCGACTATCCTTATGAACCGGGTATCGGCCTCATCCGCCCCGACGTGTGCGCCCCTGGCGTCGACATCAAGTCGCTGAACTATCAAACCAATACGGGCTATACGTCGATGAGTGGTACCTCGATGGCTACGCCTTGCGCTGCGGGTTGCATGGCGCTCATGCTTTGCAAAGACCCCAATCTGATGCCCGCCGACGTGTGCCGCATCCTTGAGGAAACGGCCGTCCGTTTGGCCGAAGGCAAGAGCAACATATTCGGCTTCGGCCGCATCGATGTGCTCGCCGCCGTGGAGGCCATCCAACTTGGTGCTATCAAGTACAACACCTATGCCATCAACGACCCGCAAGGCACCAACAACCACAATCTCAACCCGGGCGAGTCGGTCATGATGGACCTCACTTTGGACAATGTCACCGATGAGCCCGTGAGCAATGTCAGCGTGGTGCTGAGTACCGATCACGCCGAAGTGACCATTACCGACAATACGGTCGACTTCCCGAATTTTGCCGCAAACGAGACCCTTACCGTTGAGAATGCCTTTGCCTTCTCGGTAACCAACAATGTGGTCGCTAACGAGCAGATCAAGTTCAACATTGAGGTGTCGGTCGGTGGCGAGGTGACGGCCAACTTTAGTTTCAAGGTGCCGGTCTACGACTACGATTTGCAATTGGGCGGTACCGTCGTGCTGAACGACGACAACGACAATGGTCTCCTCAATCCTGGCGAGACGGCCGACCTTCGCATCTTGGTCGACAATGCAGGTAATGAGTTGGCTCAAATGGTGGTAGGCACCCTGTCGACGGATTACGAGTTCGTCACCCTCAACGAGACGGAGAAACCTTACAGCACCATCGGTGCCGGCATGATGGCCTTTGCTGATTACAATCTCAACCTCGATGCCACTGCGCCTGAGGATTTCGTCATCCCCTTTACGCTGACCCTCACCGACATTAACGGTAGGGTCACCGTGATCAATTTCAATTATAGAAACGCCTGCAACATCATCTTCTCGCTCCACGACTCCTACGGCGACGGCTGGCAAGGCAACTACCTTACCGTGGTCTATTCCGATGGCACGCCTACCGAGCAGATGACGGTCAACAACGGCAGTTCGGCCACATATACGCGTGAGTTGGCTTCGGGCTCCACGATCTCGCTGACTTGGCACAACGGCCAATGGACCTCAGAATGTAGCTTCGAGGTCACCTACGAGGATGGCTCGGTCATCTATCAGAATGCAGGCGGCTTCAGTGGCACGCAAACTTTCACCATCAATTGTTCCGGTGGTGGCGGCGCACCCGAGTTCTGCGACCCCATACGTAACCTGAGCTACGACATCGACGGTCACGATGTCATCCTGTCGTGGGAGGCTCCCGCGAACGGCGCACCCGCTTGGTATGAGGTGTACCGCGACACCGAACTCCTTGACTTGGTCGAGGGCCTGACCTATACCGACCCCGATGTCGAAGAAGGCCTTTACAGCTATTGCGTCTATGCCGCCTACGACGGCTGCCAGAGCGAGTTCGTCTGCGCCGATGTTGACGTTTCGATGTGCGACGCTGTTCAAAATCTTGACTATACCTTGGACGACGACCTCCTGCTTACCCTGATTTGGGAAGTCCCCGAGGATCCCACAGGATTGGTGGAGTATCAAGTCTATATGGATGAAGCGTTGTTGACCACAACCAACGAGTTGACCTATGCTTTCACCGTCACCGAGGGCCAACACGACGTGTATGTGAAGGCCGTCTACGAAAGCTGCGAGAAGGATAAGCATGTCAACGTTTGCATCATTGGCCCTGTGGAAAACCTGACTTATCAGGTCCAATTGGAGAGCAATAATGTCATCTTGAGTTGGGATGCCATCGAAGGCGTGAGTCAATACGAGGTGTATTTCAACGGCGAGTTGACCGCCACGGTCGAGGCCACCGACTATGCCTTTGATGCCGAATTTGGCTTGACCACGGTCACGGTGAAGGCGGTTTCGGAAGGCTGCCATGTGATGGGCGCCACTATCGAGGTTTGCCTATGCGAGGCCGTCGAGGAAGTGCACTATCAGGCTATGGTCGACAACACTACGGTCCGTTTTGCCTGGAATGCGGTGCCCGATGCAGATTATTATATTGTTGACTTTAAGGATGAGACCATGCAAACTACCGACCGCTATATCGATTTGGAGGTTGAGCCAGGCGATAATACGGTTTGCGTGACGGTGCATTCCGTGTATGGATGCAATTCTGATATGGTGTGTTATACGCTCCCTGTTTGTGCCCCCGTAACCAACCTCGATTATGCTTTCGAAGGCAATGAGGTGACCATCACTTGGGAAGGCCCCGAGGCCGGAAATGACCTTGTGGTGGATGGCGAACATGATAATTGTTTCGGAACGAGTTATATGAGATGGTTTGGAAATGGTGTCCACACGATTGCCGTTTACCCTGACCAAGGTGGGATGTGCCTGACCCTGCCCGCCGAACTCTCTTTTGAAGTCACCAATGTGGCCCCCGAAATCCGATTCAACGACGTGCGCGAAGGCCATATGGTCACCGAATGGGATGCCGTTGACGGCGCCATGGCCTACAAACTCTACCGTGACGGCGAGCTGTTGACTGAAAACCTCACCGCCACCACTTACGACGACAGTGAGATGGCCATCAACATGCAACACTGCTACGCCGTTCAAACGGTCTTCGAAAAGGGCATCTCCGATTTAGGCGAAGCCGTTTGTGCCAACTACTTCACGGGCCTTGACGAGAACGACGGCAAGGTGAGCCTCTTCCCCAACCCGACTTCCGACAAGGTGACCATCCAATGCGAAGGCATGACGATGCTCGAGGTTTATTCGGCCGAAGGCAAGCTGGTGCAACGCGTCAAGGTGGATGGCGACGCCTATGAACTCGGCGGCTTGGAGAGCGGCGTCTACACACTCCGCATCATGAAGGGCGAAAGTGCCTTCATCCGCAGGGTGGTGAAGATGTAAAAGCCTTATTCGGTTAGATTAGAATTCAAGGTCGCTTCGTCAACGAGGCGACCTTTTTTCGTATATTTGCAGTCTCGATACTAAAACGACTCGAATTCCGTTCCTTAAAAAAACCGATCGCGATGCGTAAAGTCTTTATATCCTTAATGCTTTTATTGGGTGTCACGCTGCAGGTGGCCGCACAAATGCCCAAAGACATCATGAAAGACCCTATCCCCGTTGCCATGTTTCAGGCGACTTATGCCTTCCATATGCCGGGTCTTGACACCAAAACGTTGTATGGCGTGAGTCATGATGTGGGTGGTGGCTTCGCTTTTAAGACGGAGAGCAACTGGCTACTGTCGGTCTCGGGCAACTACATCGTTGGCAAGAAGGTCAAAGGCGAATGGGTTGACATTTTTGGCGAAGGCATCACCACCGCCGAAGGCGAGATCATCGGTGGCGCTGGCAGCTATGCCCAGTTGGAAGTCAGCCAACGCGGCCTGCATTTTCAGGGCCAAGTGGGCAAGCTGTTCCCCATGGGTCCCAACCCCAACAGCGGTGTTTTCGTTCAAGCCGGCCTCGGTTATCTCTTCAACCGCACCAACGCCGATTATCAAGTGACGGCGCTGAATCCGCCTTATCAGGTGGATGGCGACTACAGGTTTGGGTATGACCGCATGCGCGGTGGCCCGGCACTGCATCTGGAGTCAGGCTACCTGCTGCTCCACGACACCCGCCTGCTCAACCTCTCTGTCGCTTTGGAGGTGACCTATGCCCTTACCCGCGACCTCCGCGACTACGACTTTCGCGTGTTCACCAACCCCGAAACGGGGCTGCAGGAGCCGGTGGGCTTCACCGACCCGCATAAGCGTTACAACGACCTCTACTACGGCGTCCGTGTCACCTGGAGCATCCCCACCTATCAGCGTCAACCGCAGGAATACTATTACGACTAACCGCCGTGTTGATCCTGTTCACCATAGGAGTCTTGCTGTATGCCCTCGGCGTGAGGGTGGCTGCATGGCTGGGCAACCCCAAAGCCAAGCAATGGGTGGATGGCCGTAAGCTGAGGGCCAAAATGCCTGAGACCGTCGACGACCCCAATGAGCAATGGATTTGGTTTCATGCCGCTTCCTTAGGTGAGTTCGAACAAGGCCGTCCCGTCATCGAGGCGTTGAAACAGCGCTTTCCACAATACAAAATCCTGTTGACCTTCTTCTCGCCTTCGGGCTATGAGGTTCGCAAGGACTATCCTATGGCCGACGAAGTGGCCTATCTTCCCACCGATACCCCCAGTCATGCCGCCCAATGGGTGCGCCGGCATCATTTCGTGGCTGCTTTCTTCATCAAATACGAGTTTTGGTTCAATTACATGCGGGCCTTGAAGAAGGCTGGCATCCCTTTGTTCTACATCTCGCTCATCCTCAAGCCCGACTCGTTTTTCTTCCGTCCCTATGGCCGCTGGTTCCGCAAGCAGTTGCATACGGTGACGCATTTCTTCGTGCAAGACGAGGCAACCGTCGATTTGCTCAGAAAGAATGGCTTCGACAATGTCACGCTGTGTGGCGACACGCGTTTCGACCGCGTGGCGGCCATTGCCGAGCAGGCCAAGCCTTTCCCCGATGTCGAGCGTTTCATTGCCGGGCGGCAGTGCATCATCGCTGGTAGCACATGGCCTCCCGATGAGAAGTTGTTGCAGGCTTTTCTCCCCAAGCTGCCCGATGACTATTGCCTCATCCTGGCCCCGCACGACATCTCCGCCTCGCATGTGGCACAAATCAAGGCGATGTTTCCCGAGGCTTTGCTATACTCAGAGGTTTCCACCCCATGTCATACCGAGGCGCAGCCGAGTGAATCTATGGGTATGAAACCGACCAAGATATTAATCGTCAATACCATAGGCATCCTCTCCCAATTGTACCAATATGCACGCTTTGTGTATATTGGAGGCGGCTTCGGTGTCAACATCCACAACATCCAGGAGCCAGTCACCTTTGGCTGCCCCGTGGTCTTCGGGCCTAAGTATAAGAGCTTCAAGGAAGCGGTCGACTTGGTGGCGCTTGGGGGCGCTTTCACTATCAGCGACGCCGCTGAGCTGGAGTCGATTTTCACCCGACTGATTGCTGACGAGCCATTCTACACGAAAGCCTCACAGACCTGCAGCGACTATCTGAAATCGCAGGTTGGGGCCACTGAAATCATCATGAAAAGTTTCGAAAACACGCTTTTTTCGTGATTTTTTGAAGTTATTTTTTGTTTCTTTAATTTTATTGTCTACTTTTGAAGTCTGATTTCCCGTTGAAATACAGAAAAATATAACTGCCTATGCAAGACTTTACCCCTGTTTCCTCACTCCCTCGCATTGGCCTCAGCCAAGGCGACCTCAACGGCATCGGCTACGAAGTTATCCTTAAAACCTTTTCCGATGCCCGAATGTTCGAGATGCTGACACCTGTCTTGTTTGGGCAGTCGAAAGCGTTTTCCTACTACAAGAAGAACTTTGGCATGGAGAGCCCCAATTATGCTCTTACCCGTGATGCGCGGCAGGCTTGGGACAAGAAGTTCAACATCATTAATATCGTCGAAAACGAAGTGAAGATCGAGCCCGGGCAGCCGTCGGAGGTCTCTGTCGAGATGTCGGTGCTGTCGATGAAGCGGGCTGTCGAAGACTTGAACAACGGCTATGTGGATGCCTTGGTCATGGCGCCCGATTCGCGTTCGGTCGAGAAGAGCAATATGGGCTATCTGCTGTCGTTCCATAAGGACAAGGATGCCCTGCGTGTGTTGGTCAACGATATGATGCGCATTGGCTTGGCCACCGACGACATGCCGCTGCGCGAGGCACTGTCGCTGATTGATACCCGTTTCCTTGTGGGCAAGCTCTTCACCTTCTCGCAGGCGCTGAAGACGGATTTCGGCCTCAACGCGCCCAAGATCGCCGTGATGGGCCTTAATCCCCATGCTGGCACGGTGGCCGAAGGCGACGACGAAAAGGTGTTGAAGGCCATAGAAGAAGCGCAGAAGCAGGGTGTTTATGCCTTCGGGCCCTTCACGGCCTCGCAGCTATTTGGTGACGGGTTGTGGAAGAAATACGATGCGGTGCTGGCCTTGCATCATGAGCAGGGCATGCTTCCGCTGAAGATGATGGCTTTGGGCGGCTGTGCTTGCTATTGGGCTGGACTGCCCGTGGTGTGTGCCTCGCCATTGCATGGTCCTGCCTTCGACATTGCCAACCAAAACATGGCCGAGCCCGACTCTTACCGCAAAGCGGTCTTCCTGGCCGCCGACATTGTCGGGCACCGTAAGGAGCAATAAAAAAAGGAGCCATTTGGCTCCTTTTTTTATTGCATTAAGTCAATGCTTATTTCACAACAAACTTCGTCGTGGCCGAACCGGCGTTCACGAAGTAGACACCAGCGGTGAGGTTGCTGATGTTGATGGTGTTGACACCTACATGGCCTTCAGTGGTCATGACGACTTGACCCACCATATTGAAGACGGTGATGTCGGCATTCTGGTTGAGGGTGATGTTGAGTTGGTCAACAGCGGGGTTAGGATAAACGTTCATCAGGGTGTTGTTGCTCACTTGTTCTTCCACACCGTCGTATTCGGGGAAGAGTTCGGTGAGGTCGAAGGTAAAGGCTTGGTAGAAGTTGTCGTCAGCGATGACGTCGCCGCCTGATGCGATGAGGTAGGAGTCGGGTTCACCGTCTGATTGGCATGCAATCACAAGGGTGTTGCCAGTGATGGCAGCTTGCGGGTAAACGAATTCATTCAGCTGATACATGAAATCGGCAGTGATCTGTTGCATAGGTGTCCAGCTCAAGCCATTGTCCAAAGAGGCGCGGGTGAAGAGCTTGAAGAAGTACTGGTTGCCACCACTACCACCCAAATAATGATGGTCCATGGCAATCCAAACAGCCACCAACAAGTCACCGCCAGCAGTTCTGACTAAAACAGGCATTTCGCAAGTACCACCATTGTAGTGACCGTGACTGTCAGCCGTCAAAGAACTCCAATCAATGAAATCAGTTGCCTCATAAGGGTCTAACAAAGGTTGCTCATTTTCATCCAAAGGTGCAACATAGCCAATGTATTCAGGCCACATCTCGTGGGTGGCATCGCTCCATAACCACCATGAATAATAGATGTCTTGGCGCAGATAGGCAGAGTCCATGATGAAGGGGTTGCCGGGCACCATAGGCATGGGGTTGTTGGGGTCGCAGCCATACTGGGGAGTCACTTCTCCGTGGTAAGGCATTTCCTCGTTCCAGTAGCCGATGCCGCCGATGAGTGGGTAGTAGGTCGTTGAGGAGGCATCGCCACTGCCACCGCCAAATTCATAGGCGATGTGAAGTTTTCCGTTGTTGTCATAGAGTGCAGAGGTCCAACGGGGATACATGTACATGACACCACCATTTTGCGGGTCACCAAAGTCGACATCGATGCCGGGGTGGTGATAGTACTCGGTGCGGGTCCAGGTGTCGCCATTGTCTTCAGAGGTCAGCACGACGCCGTCGCCACGACGGGTGTTCACCACGATGTCGAGGCGGTCGCCGCCGGTGTTTTCCATGAAGTAGGCGTCTTGGCCAGAGCCGTAGGTGGGGGCATAGTCGCGGCCAAGGTATTCGATGGACATAAAGTCACTCCAGGTCTGGCCGCCATCCAACGAACGGATGTAGTAGAAGGGGTTTTTTTGGTCGTTTACCACTTCGTTGAGGCCGGTCACGAGGATGTGGATGTTCTTGTGCTCGGGGCCGTTGCACATCACAGCCGGGAAGTGCGGGTTGTGTCCAGCTTCCATAATGAAGGCAGGAGCCAAATCACCGTGAGGCAGGTTGTCCTTGTCTTCGATGATGTAGACTTCGCAGGTACTGGTTTCTGGGTTACGTGAAACCACGACGATACCGTTTTGGCCATAGCGGGCGGCGCAGCCGAAGCCCGTCTTGTGGTTTTCGATCTTGCCTTCCGAGGTCTTCCATTCATCGGTTTGAGGATAATAGATGGCGATGTTGGTACCACGGTCGGTGTGGTCAACGTCAGTGGAGATGACATAGGCCATACCCACGCAGCCGTCGGGGAAGGTCATGGTCAGGTTCTTGGCGGCCGTGTTGGTCTGCCAGTCGTAGAAGGTGTAGTCCAACTCGGTGTCGGTGCGGGCTATGTTGGGCTGGCTGCCGACGTGTTGGAACACTTCGTCGCCCGTGAGTACCATCTCTTGGGCAGCTTTCGGTTGAGCATCTTTGATCGACACTCTCTTAGCCTGTGAATAGCCGGCAACGACGACCATCAAGGCCAATGCTAAGGTAAATAACTTTTTCATTTTTAACGGGTTTTGATTAATAATAGGTTAATTAGTTGTGTTCGTGAATTCGGTTATTTGATTGCAAAGATAATAAATAATCTTTATACGCAAGTGTTTTTTTAGATTCCCTTCGGGAATGGAGAATAATAACAAGTTTACATGCGGCGGATGAAACTGCTACAAGTTGGTAACTGGTTCATGCCGCCGCTGGTAACAAGAACGGATTACGCCATTCCCGAAGGGAATCTCGTGAAATGCAACAAAAAAAGGAGGCAATGCCTCCTTTTTTTGCTTTAGAAGTATATGGTGAATTACTTCACGACGATCTTCTGGGTTTCGGTACCGGCATTGACAAAGTAGATGCCAGCGGTGAGGTTGCTGATGTTGATGTTGTTGACACCAGCGTGGCCTTCAGTGGTCATGACGACTTGACCCATCATGTTGTAGATGGTGATGTCGGCATTCTGGCTGAGGGTGACACCGATTTGGTCGGTGGCGGGGTTAGGATAGATGCTCATGTGTGTGTTGTGGCTCACTTCCGGCACGCCAACACCGGCATCCGGGAAGAGGTCGTTCAGTTCGAAGGTCAGGCCTTGGTAGTAGTTGTCGCCAGCTTCAGTATCGTCGCTTTGGACATAGGTGCCAGGAGCACCGTCCATCTGAACGGCAATCACAAGGGTCGTTCCGATCACAGCGGCTTGAGGATAGACGCATTCAGAGAGGTCATACATGAAGTCGTTGGTCAGCTGGATTTGATGGGCCCAAGTGCGGCCACCATCGCCCGAATAGCTGGCGAAGAGTTTGTAGAAGAAATTGCCAGTGTTAGCATCCATGTGGTTCTCATCCATGCCACTCCAAACGGCAACCATGTCGTAGCCACCGCAGTCAGGCAATAGGCAAAGGACGGGGAAGTCAACAGAGCCACTATTGTAAGGGCCATGCTTGGTCAAGTCTTCAATGTTCCAGCCAGTGACGTCGTCGTACAAGGGACCTTCCGGGTTGCCATCATCGTCCAACGGGGCAAGGTAGCCCATATATTCAGGCCAAATGTCGTGTGTCTGCTCGCTGAAGAGCATCCAGCTTTCATAAATGTCTTGCATGATATAGGAAGAATCCATGATGAAGGGGTTGCCGGGGACGGGAGGCATGGGGTTGGTCGGGTCGACACCAAATTGAGGTTGGGTCTCGCCATGATAAGGCAGGTTCTCGCTCCAATAGGCGACACCGCCGATGCCAGGATAGTAGCCGCTATTTGCGTTGCCAGCATAGCTATTAGTACCGTTGAAGGAATAGGCCATGCAGAGTTCGCCGTTGATACCCCACTGGGCAGAAGTCCAACGAGGATATAAGAAAGCCACTCTATCCTCACCATAGTCTACATTAACGCCAGGGTGATGATAGAAGGTCTTCTTTTCCCAGGTCTGACCATCGTCATAGCTGTATAACACCATACCATCGCTCCAAGCACTGTTGACGACGAGGGCGAGGCAGTTGTCTTCGGTGGTCTCCATCCAATAGTAATCGTTGGTACCCCAGTCAGCGCCAGCCTCTTCGATGAAGGGAAGAACCAATTCGGCCTCGTCCCAGCTTTGGCCGTCGGTTGAACGCCAATACTTGATGGGGAGAGTGCTGTCATCGAAGTTACCGCAGACGACGTGGATGATGTCACGGTTGGCACCGGAGGTCATCACGGCAGGGTGCGTGTAGGAACCATTGTTGGTGTAAAGAGAGGCGGGGACACTGTTAGGTGTCATGTTGTCCTTGTCCTCAATGAGGTAGACACCCATGTTGCTGGCGGTGTGGGCGGCCACAACGATGCCGTTTTCCTTGTAACGGGCGATGGAGCCGAAGCCGGTCTTTTCGTTCTCGATACGACCACCCAGCGGAATCCATTCGTCGTTGTTGTAATCGTAAGTGCCAATGCCAGTACCACGGTCAGTGAAATTGGGGTCTACAGCCATGGTGTAGCCGAAGTTGATCTTGTTGTCGGGCCAAACGATGGTCCAGGTGCGAGCACCAGAGTTCGACTGCCAGTCGTAGGTCGTCCAGTCGAGTTCGCCGTCGGTGCGCATCATGTTAGGCTCGATTTGCACGTTCTCGAAGCTTTCCATGCCTTTGGTCACTTTCATGGTGGCAACTTTGTTCTTAGCGTCGCTTGACGACATTTGTCTCACTTGTGAGTAGCCCAGGGTGGCCACCAACAAGACTAAAGCTAAAGTAAATAACTTTTTCATTTTGAATGTGTTTGATTAATAATTGAGTTTTTTGTTTGTGTTTGCTTTTTTGGCAATTTGAGGGCAAAGATAATGCTTTTTCTTAAACCGCAAGTGGTTTGACAAAAAAAAAAGGAGGCCGCAGCCTCCTTTTTTTGTCAAACGATGTAAGTCAGACTTACTTCACGATGAACTTCATGGTGTTCTCAAAGCCGTTGGCCTTGACGGTCACGAAGTAGATGCCGCTGTTCAGCTCGCTGGTGCTGATGCTGCGGGTGTTCATGCCGGTGGTGATGTTCACGTTCTTGCTCATCACGTTCTGACCCATGATGTTGTAGACGTTGATGCTCATCTCGGAAGCCTGCGAGGCATTCACTTCGATGTTCAGGACGTCGGTGGCAGGGTTAGGATACACGCGGGTGGTCGTCATCGGGTTGACGGCTTCCTGCTCGTTGATGCCGAAAGTCTCAGGTCTGATCCAGCAAGCATACTGGTAGTTCTCGGTGAGAACACCCATGTTGCTGTTCGGGTGGGAATCGCTGATGTCGAGGTAGAGGCCTTGGTTTTCGTCGCCCGAGTACATGACCCAGAAGGTGCCGTCGTAACCATGGTTGGCAGCCACGCAAGGATATTGCTCTTCCAGTTCGTGGACGAAGTCTTCAGCAAGGTTGATGCCATATTCGTCAGCATACCAAGTGCCGTCAACGTCCTTGAGGGTGACATAAGCGCTTCTGTAGTTACAATTGTTGATGGAGTTTACTCTGGTTTCTGCCAAGGTGCTGAAGATGATGGCCACATTGCCGAGATTGTCGACAGAAATGCTGGGCATGGTAGAACTGCCGATGCTGCGGTAGCTCCAATCACTGTTGTCGATGTTTGCTGCCCAGTCGATGTTAAGGGTTCCGTCCTTGTCCTCGTCAACCACGCCAAAGTAATTGAGGTGTTGACGGCCGTCAGCTTCTGCCAAGGCATCGATACGTTCGTTGATCAGGGTGTAGGCAAAACCTCTTTCAGCATAGTAAGCGGGGAATTGTGAGTCTTGGCTCCAGCGGCCATAAGGCGGGATTTCGTGGCCACCTTGTTCGTTCACGTAGTCGGAGTTCCAGTAAACAATGCCAAAGCTATAGCCAGGCCATGATTTGTAGTGGTCGGCATCGGAAACTTTCCAACGAAGAAGGGCGAATGCTGCGTGGACCGTGCCATTGTTGTCAATGGTAATGCTGTGCGAATTGTCGGAGGTGACGATTGTATCGGTCATGCCTTCCGGATAGTCATCGAAGTTGATAGCGTGGACGGGTTCACCGTCTTCACCTGCGATGGCATAGGGGGCAATGATTTGGCGCTCCCAGGTCTCACCGTTGTCGTGCGAGATCATGTAGAACACTTCAGTGGTGTAGGAACCAAACATGCAGACGACGTTGTTGCCGTTGGCGGCCATCACATAATCGTCAGCACTGAGTTGGTTACGGTATTCACCGTCAGCCTCGTTGTCAATGCCGGGGAAGTCGTTCAGTTCAGTGGGGATCTCCCAGGTGTCACCGACGTGCTTGACGCGGACGTAGTAGACGTGGTTGTCATAGCCACCTTCGGGCAAGCTGATCTGCTTACACATGACGAGGTGGATGAACTCGTTGTTGGGACCGCTGACGACCACTCTGGGCCAAGTGGGTGCACCATAGTCGTTACCCCAGTTGTAGATGAGTTCCCATTCACCTTCGCCCTTGGTGGGACGATAGTAGAGGTTGACGCCAGTGGCGTGTGAGGCGAGGACTTCGCCTTCACCGCAAGCGGCGATGGTGGGCCAACCCGACTTCATGGGTTCTTGGCGCACTTCAGGCTCATCGCCCATACCCTTCATGTCGGGGGTGTAGAAGTTGTAACCAGCACCACGATCCGGGAAGCTGGTGTTGCCAGAGTGATCCCAAGTGGCGACGAAAGAGGCGCTGCCGTCGGCCCACGTGGCGATACGGTTGCCAAGGGCGCTGTTCGACTGCAGGTCGTAGTTGGTGGTCATGGTGGTGTACTCGTCGAAGTCATCAAGGCTTCTGTTGCTGACCATGTTCTTGGCCATGCTGAATTGGATGCCTTCAACAGCAGAGCCGTCGATCTGACGGACTGCGGCGGGCTTTTTAGCGGTTGCACAGGCGTTCTTGGCGTCGTTGCTAACAACAACTCTCTGTGCAAAGCCGGTCATGGCGACGGCCATTGCAAGAGACATGAATAAAACTTTCTTCATGATGGTTTGTTTTTAATTAGTTAATGAATAATAATGTTCAAAATTTGGGCTGCAAATATAAGCATTTTGAAAAATACTATGCCATAAAATGGCAATTTTTTGTACAAATGGAGTTGTATGCAAAAGCTGTGCCAAGAAAAATGGAGAGATTCCCTGCGGGAATGGCGAATTGTATTTTTGTGTAATCCGCGGCGGCTGGTAACGCATACGTTACGTAAACGGCACAAGCCGCCGCGAGGAACGGGTGGAAGTAGCGCCATTCCCGAAGGGAAACGCCTTGCGTTCGACGGGTTCAATCTTATTTTATTTTTTTGTCTGTTTGAACCGATAATTGTTATATCTTTACACCCTCAAATACGCTAACCTATGAAAAAGCTTCTATTACCTTTGATGCTGCTCGCCCTTGCGGCTTGCTCCACTCAGCCCAAGGCTGACTATGTCACTGACCCGGCCAATTATGTCGATCCCTTCATCGGGACAGGCGGCCACGGCCACACCTTCCCGGGTGCCACGGTGCCTTTCGGCATGGTGCAGTTCAGCCCCGACACCCGCATGAACGACTGGGACGGCTGCTCGGGCTACCACACCTCCGACCACACCATCCTCGGCTTCAGCACCACCCACCTCAGCGGAACGGGTTGCTCCGACTATGGAGATTTCAGGTTTATGCCGTTCGCTGGTGAGTATGAATACGATGAGTTTGCATCTGTGGAGAAGCAACTCTATTATGATTCATTATGCTCTCATGCATCTTTTAAACATGAGGATGAAGCCGCCCAAGCTGGCTATTATTCTGTTGTTTTGGACGATGGCGTGAAAGTAGAACTTACTACTGGAGACCGAGTTGGCATGATGCGGTGTACTTTTCCTGCGGGTGAAAAAAGACATTTGTTGCTTGATTTGTTGCATGGCGTTAATGACGAATATGTTTATGAGACTGATTTGTTCTTTGAAGAAGGTAAGAATGTTATACAAGGTTTTCGCCGCACACGTGATTGGGCCAATGACCAATACTTGTATTTTTATGCCGAGTTTTCCAAGCCAATTTGGTATAGCAACGGTGAAATTATAAGGATAGATGATTCCGAAGAAGGCACCAATTCCCCTCTGACAACTGTTTTTCACTTCATGAATGATGACGAACCCCTCGTCATGCGTATTGCCCTCTCCGCCGTCGACGTGGAAGGCGCAAAGAACAACTTAAAAGCCGAGTTGGGCGAGAACAACTTCGACTTCGATGCCCTGCGCCAAAAAGCCTACGACAAATGGAACAAGGAACTGCTGCGTTACGAGGTGAGCGACCCCAACGAGTCGAACAAAACGGTATTCTACACGGCACTTTACCACTGCATGGTGGCACCTAATCTCTTCAGCGATGCCGATGGCCGCTATCGTGCCCATGACCTGCAGGTCTACAAGTCGGAGCGTCCTGTCTATACAGTCTTCTCGCTGTGGGACACCTTCCGCAGTCTGCACCCGCTCTTCAGCCTCATGCAGCGTGAGCGCACCCTCGACTTCATCAACACCTTTATTAATAAGTACGAAACCAACCCGCACCACATGCTGCCTATCTGGGAGCTGGCCGCCAACGAGACCTACTGCATGATTGGCAACCATGCCATCCCCGTCATCGCCGATGCCTATTTCGCTGGTATCCGTGACTTTGATGCCGAAAAGGCTCTCGAAGCCATGGTGGCCAGCTCGAAGGACGACTTCCGTGGCATGGGCGCTTATATGAAATATGGCTACATCCCGATTGAAGTTGAAGGTGAGGCCACGTCAAAAACCCTCGAATATGCCTACGACGACTGGTGTGTTGCCCGTCTGGCCGAGGCCTTGGGCAAGACCGACATCGCCAAGGAGTTTTATGCCCGCGCACAGAGCTATAAGAACATCTACAACCCCGAGAACCAGTTCTTCCAAGGTCGTCGCAATGGCGGTTGGATGCGTCCCTTCGACCCCGCACAGGTCAACTTCACGCTGACCGAGGCCAACTCCTATCAGTACGGTTTCTTCGTGCCGCAGGACGTGAATGGTCACGTCGACCTCATGGGCGGCTGGAACGGCTACGAGGCCAAACTCGATGGCCTGTTTAACGCCCCCTCCAACCTGACGGGTCGCGAGCAGCCTGACATCACGGGACTCATCGGGCAATACGCCCACGGCAACGAGCCGAGCCACAACACCGTGTATATGTACAACTTCGTCGGCAAGCCCACCAAGACGCAATACTATGTGAAGAAGGTGATGGACGACTTCTACACCGACCGTCGTGACGGCTATGCTGGCAACGAGGACTGTGGCCAGATGTCGGCTTGGGGTGTGCTCTCCGCCATGGGCTTCTATCCTGCCACGCCCGCCTCGGGCTATTACGTGTTGGGACTGCCGCGTTTCGAGCGCACCCGCCTGACCTTCGAGAACGGCAAGCAGTTTGAAGTCGTCGCCAAGGGCCTGAGCAACAAGAACTGTTACGTGAAATCCGTCAAGTTGAACGGCAAGCCCTTGGAGCGTAGCTATGTCACCTTCGAGGAGGTGTTTAACGGCGGCACGCTCGAGTTCACCATGACCGATAAGAACAACTCGCCTTGGGCCACGCAACCCGAGAACTGCCCCGTGATGCGCATCCCCAGCGAACAAATCGTCATCGTGCCCACTGTCAACGCCAACTCCGACACCTTCTTCGACAGCATCATGGTCAGCATGAGTCATCCTGTCGAAGGCGTGAAGATCTACTATACCTTGGATGGCACCGAGCCTTCCGATTCGGCTTTGCTCTACGAGAAGCCCATCTGCCTGAAGGAGGCCACCGACATACGTGCCGCTGCCTTACAGGACGGCCGCTGGAGCCTGCCCATCGACGCACACTATTATCTGATCGACGCGCGTCATAGCGTGAAGCTGGAGAACAAATACAACGAGCAATACGAGGCCGGTGGCCTGAAGGCTTTGATCGACCATCAGCGCGGTGGCGAGAACTTCCGCACGGGCTCGTGGCAAGGCTACTATGGCGTCGACCTCGTCGCCACCGTCGACTTGGGCGTTTCGAAACGTCTCAATCGATTGGCAGGTAGTTTCCTGCAAGAGATCTACTCTTGGATCTGGATGCCCACCGAGGTGGAATACTTCGTCAGCGACGACGGCCGCAACTTCCGTAGCGTAGGTAAGGTGAAGAATGATGTGCCTGTGGATGCCGACGGTGCTTTCGTCCAGGAGATGGAGGTGCGTCCGCGTTGCAACGCCCGTTATGTGAAGATGGTGGCCAAGACCATCGGCACCTGCCCCGAAGGCCATGTGGGCGCCGGACAGAAGGCTTGGATCTTCTGTGATGAATTGGTGATAGAATAGTGAGATTCCCTGACGGGAATGGAGTGTACGTCAAGTGTTTCAAGCGGCGGTAAAGACGGTTACTGACTTTATTACAGGTTCTACCGCCGCTGGGAACTAAAAGATTTACTCCATTCCCCGCAGGGGAATCTCAAACAGTTGAGTTTGAATTATAATTCTTTAAAAACCTCAAATATGAAAGAATCCATTGTAATCCTCGCCGGCGGCGGTCCGGCACCTGGAATCAACACGGTGATCAGCACCGTGGCGAAGACCTTCCTTAAGGACGGTTATCGTGTTCTTGGCCTCAACGAAGGCTACAAGAACCTCTTCAAACCCAATCCCGATGTGGTCGAGATGGACTTCCTCTATGCCGATGCCATCTTGAAACAAGGTGGTTCGGCCTTGAAGATGAGCCGTTACAAACCGAAAAACGAAGAGTTCAACACGGAGTTCTTCATCAAGAACAACATCAAATTGTTGGTCACCATCGGCGGCGACGACACCGCATCGACGGCCAACCGCATCTCGAAGTTCTTGGCCAGCAGCGGCTTCCCCATCCAAAACATCCACGTGCCAAAGACCATCGATAACGACCTGCCGCTGCCTGAGGGCAGCCCGACCTTCGGCTATTACTCCGCCAAAGATGCTGCCGTGCATTTGGTGCAGACCATCTACGAAGATGCCCGCACGAGCGGCAACTGGTTTGTGGTCTCCGCCATGGGTCGTGAGGCTGGTCACCTGGCCTTCGGTATGACTTCGGCCTGCCACTGCCCGATGGTGGTCATCCCCGAGATGTTCAACAACGCGGAAGTGACCTTTGATGCCATTATCAAGCTGGTAGTCAGCTCTATAGTGAAACGCAAACTCTTGGGTGTCAACTACGGCGTTGTCATCATCAGCGAGGGTGTGTTCCACTTTATGAGCGATGAGGAAATCGAGAAGTCGGGTGTGGCCTTCACCTACGACGAACATGGCCATCCCGAGCTGGGCAACGTGAGTAAGGCACACATCTTCAACCTGTTGTTGCAACAGCGCTTGAAGACCTTGGGCATCAACGTGAAGAGCCGTCCCGTCGAAATCGGTTATGGCATCCGTTGTGTCGAGCCCAACGGCTACGACTTGACTTACTGCTCACTGCTGGGTTACGGCGTGAAGAAACTCTTCGACAAGGGCGTGAGTGGCGCTATGGTCACCACCAACCCGAAGGGTGAGATCATGCCGTTGTACCTGAAGGACGTGGAAGACGAGAACGGCAAGATCAAGCCGCGCTTGGTCAACCTCAACGGTCCGAAGGCCGAGTTGATCTTCAACGAAGGCCTGCAGTACATCAGCCCTGCCGACTACGAAGCGGCCAAGGCCTACCTGCCCAATCCAGAGGACTACGACTTCAAGAAGATCTTGAAGTGGTAAAAGGTTCCCGCCTGGCGGCGGGAATGGAGTAAGGCATAAAATGACCAGCGGCGGCTTGTAGCGTTTACAGTTTGTATGCGTTACAGGCCGCCGCGGTTTATAAAATGATTATAACTCCATTCCCGCGAAGCGGGAACCTCTTAGTGTTATTGTCTAACGTTGACTTTCTGCACCATCACGCCATCGGCGTATTCGATGCGAATGAGATACATGCCCGATTCGTAACGGCTCAGGTCGAGGGTGGTGTTGCCTTCGGCTTCAGCCTCCATGAGTTTTTGTCCCATGAGGTTGCTGACGCTGATATGCATTGTGCCTTGGCCTTCGATGTTAAGCAGGCCATTGGTCGGGTTGGGGTAGACGTTGACGTTGTCAGCGTTTTCATTGACGGCGGTGACAATCAGGTTGCCAATGCCCTCAATCTCCGATTCGCATTGCTCGCTACCTCTAACGAAGACAGCGGTGACCTCATACTCGTATTCACCATGCTCATTGTTGTTGTCGAAGAATTCGTAGCTGTTGGCGCCAGTGTAGGGTACCTCCGCAATGAGTTCTGACTCTTTGGTGACAAGAATGGAACGATAGATGTTGAAGTGGTCAAGGTTGGCTGTGACGTTGGGTTTGTCCCAAGTGAGGTAAACGCCATACTCTTCTTCACTATGCCATTGGTATTCGCCTTGCAGGTTCTGTACAGGATAGCAGGTCAGCGGAGCTTCCTCGCAGTTGTTCTCGTAGGTCATGAAGATACCATCTTCAAGTTCGCTGCTGGTGAATAGTTCGTTGCCAGCATAGTCGAGGATGGTGAAGGAGCATTCAAAGTCGGTGTCGTGCTCTTCGTAGGCATGATACCAGCCGTGGTTCCAGATGAAGTTGAGGTTGCCGCGCAGCAAAGGAAGGTCAACAACCAAGTCTGAGCCCTCGGTCATCGTAACGATGGCGATGCGTTGTCCGCTCTCGGAGGTCACGCTGATGGCGGCGCCTTTCCAGCCGTTGCCACCCTCGTCGTGGAGTTGGAAGACGACGTTACACTTCTCGCCGACGAGCACGCTGCGGTAAGTGGTGCGGCTGATACCGGCTTCGTTGGTCACGTAGATAGCATATTCGTAAAGACCGGGTTCAAGACCATTGTCATCATATTCCATGTTGGCGCCCACTTGAGCGTCGGTCAATTCGGCGATGACTTCGAAGTTGCGGCGGATGGTGATGGAGGTGATGCTCGTCAGATCGCTGCCATCGACGGTGAGGGTCGGGTTGGTCCAGCTGAGGCGCACGGCATCCAACGAGGCCTCCTCAGAGGCGAGCATGTTGGCCACGCTGTCGGGACGGCTGTAGTAGACGTCACCTTGTGGGACGATGTGGCCAGTGAAGCCGTTCATTTGGTTGAAAGCATAGCGGGTGGTGTTGAGGGCACCGATGGGGCACCAGGCGTTGTCGCGGCCACTCCAGCCCCAGTTGAAGTGGAAATAGTCATTCTCATCGTAACCGTCGCACACGTAGGCGTGACCACCAGCACCGCTGTCGTCCTGACCGCTGTAGTAGAGGGGCAGGAGCTCGTCCAAGCCACCGTCTTTCAGCATCTGTGCCCATTGTTCGTTGGTGTAGCCCCAGCCCGGCCACCAATTGCCGTAGTTGGTCACATGGTCTTCGCAGGTGTAACGGAAATAGTTGCGCAGGGCGGTAGGCACATCGTCGGAGTAGGCACCGCTGCCATGACCGCTATACATCATATTGACTGAGATGCCAAGGTGATGCAGCAGTTGGGCTGTTTCGAAGTATTCTTCTTCGGTGCTGGTCGAGTCCAAAGTATTGGGCATCAGCTCGAAATGGTATTCGGTTTCGCCGAAGTTGGCCGACTGTTGGGCATAGCCATCAGGATGGTAGGAGTGTGAACCCACGCCTTGGGCAGGCCATTCCCAAAACTTCATCACCATACCCATGGCCGTAGCCACGCAACCGGCATAGACATGTCCGCCGTTGCCTTCAGGATCTTCGGGGCACTGGCTGTTCCAAGGGAAGTTCTGGTTCCAGAGGGTCTGGCAAAGCGGACCCACCACAGCGCGGGTCTGCTCACCGCGGTTGAGGCTGCCGTTATTAGCCACCGAACGCCATTCAGCCGTGATGTCGGCCGTGGCGCTGAGGTTGTGCTCGCGCACGTATTGGATCTCTTGGCGGAAGCCGTCGAGGGTGAATTGGAAGCCTTCAGCCACGTCGTTGGGGTTGTATTTGCCCGTGGTAGAGTAGGCAAGGATGGGCTTCACGCGGTCGTCGCCGGCCACGATGACGAAGCCTTCGCCGTTACTGACGTTGAACACGTAGTAATCGGTACCGCCACGTTGCATGTCGATGGCCGTTGCCACCAGGTTGAGCTGTACGTCAGCGTTACGCTGGGCGACAGCAGTGGTGCTCAAGAATTTGGCACCCAGTCTTTGTGCCTTCTGTTGGTCGACGGGGCCGGCCATGAGGCTGCCGAGGGCAGCGAGGAGGCAAAGGGTCAAAGTTAGTTTTTTCATATTTAATGTGTTTTGTTGTTGATTCTGAAGCGGCAAAGATAATTCCTTTATTTTAATTAGGTGCAACAACGGGAGAAAAATAACATAAAAAAGGATTCCTTTCGGAATCCTTAGTGTTGATACATGATGGTGAAGGTTATTTAAACCATTCTGTCAGATGATCCTTGGCATAGAGATAGTACACCAAAAGACCGATCCAGCTGGTGACCAGCAAAAGGATGATGCTGATGGCCTTGCCAGCAGTGCTGATGTTCATCTTGAGGATTTCGAGGACGGCCTTGATGCAAAGGATAATGCCGATGATGTAGATGATTGTTGCGATCATGATGATAAGTTTTTATTGGTTGATAATTAATGATTAATCTGCTTTGAGTTTCTTGTATCTGAAGCGTTTGGGCTCCACGTTGCCGAGGCGTTTCATCTTGTTTTCTTCGTATTCCGAGTAGCTGCCTTCAAAGAAATAGACCTGTGAGTTGCCCTCGAAGGCGAGGATGTGGGTGGCCACACGGTCGAGGAACCAGCGGTCGTGGCTGATGATGACGGCACAGCCGGCGAAGTTCTCAAGACCTTCCTCCAGGGCACGGAGCGTGTTCACGTCGATGTCGTTGGTGGGCTCGTCCAATAGGAGCACATTGGCTTCCTGTTTTAAGGTGAGGGCGAGATGCATGCGGTTGCGCTCACCACCCGACAGCACGCCCGCCTTCTTCTGCTGGTCGTTGCCGCCAAAGTTGAAACGGCTGACGTAGGCACGCGAGTTCATGCTGCGTTTGCCAAGTTGGATGAGTTCGTTGCCACCGCTGATGACCTCCCAGACGGTCTTCTCGGGGTCGATGTCGGCGTGCTGCTGGTCGACATAGCCGATCTTCACGGTCTCGCCGACCTCGAAGGTGCCTGAGTCGGGCTTTTCCAATCCCATGATGAGGCGGAACAGCGTGGTCTTACCAGCACCGTTGGGACCGATGACACCCACGATGCCACCTTGCGGCAGGCTGAAGCTGAGGTTCTCGAACAACAACTTGTCGCCATAGGCCTTGGTGACGTCATGTGCCTCGATGACTTTGGTGCCGAGGCGGTCGCCGTTGGGGATATAGATCTCGAGTTTCTCTTCTTTCTCTTTCACGTCCTCGTTGAGCATCTTCTCATACGACTCCAAACGGGCTTTGCCTTTGGCGTGACGTGCCTTGGGAGCCATGCGCACCCATTCCAGCTCACGCTCGAGGGTCTTGCGGCGCTTGCTCTCGGTCTTCTCTTCCATGGCAAGACGGGCAGTCTTTTGGTCGAGCCACGACGAGTAGTTGCCCTTCCACGGAATGCCTTCGCCACGGTCGAGTTCGAGAATCCAGCCGGCCACATGGTCGAGGAAGTAACGGTCGTGGGTGACGGCGATGACGGTGCCCTTGTACTGCTGCAGGTGGCTCTCCAGCCATTGGATGCTCTCGGCATCAAGGTGGTTGGTAGGCTCGTCGAGGAGCAGGATGTCGGGCTCTTGAAGCAGGAGTCTGCATAAAGCCACACGACGGCGTTCGCCTCCCGAGAGGTTGCGCACGGGGGTGTCGCCATCGGGACAGTTGAGGGCATCCATGGCGCGTTCCAGCTTGCTGTCGAGTTCCCAAGCGTCGTGTTGCTCGATGAGTTCGGTGAGCTCGCCTTGACGGGCAATCAGCTTGTCGAAGTCGGCGTCAGGTTCGGCGAACTTATTGTTGATTTCTTCGTATTCCTTAAGGATGTCGACGATTTCCTGCACACCTTCTTCCACCACCTGACGGACGGTTTTATTGTCGTCGAGCTGTGGCTCCTGGTCGAGCATGCCGACCGAATAGCCAGGTGAGAACACCACTTCGCCATTATAGGATTTCTCCTTGCCAGCGATGATGCGCAGCAGGGTGGATTTACCTGCGCCGTTCAAACCAATGATACCGATCTTGGCGCCATAGAAAAAGGAGAGGTAGATGTCTTTCAATATTTGTCTTGACGGCGGGATGATTTTGCTCACGCCTACCATCGAGAAGATGATTTTTTTGTCGTCGGGGTTTGCCATATTCAGTTGTAAGTTGTCAGTTGTTCAGTTGTCAGTTGGGTCATTGCGTGTTCCATGATGGCGGTCGCTTTGCCCCAATCGTACACGCGGTTGGTGAAGTTGTATCCTGCTTGCGCAATTCGTTCGGCCTTTTCTTGGTTGGTCAACAGGGTGATGATATGATGGGCCATTTCCTCTGCATTGTTGCCAACCAGGATCTCTTCGTCGGGCTTAGCACCCAATGAGGCGTTAGCCAATGGTGAGGTGATGGCGGGCAGACGCATCGACATGGCCTCCAGGAGTTTGTTTTGCAGACCCGTTCCAATGCGCATGGGGGCGATAAAGATGCGGCTCAGGGCATAGGCGTCGCGGATGTCGTCGAGCCAACCGCTGACGATGAGGCGCTCCGAGGCACATTTTTTCACCCTCGGGTCGGGCGAGGCGCCCGCAATGTAAAGCTTGGTTTCGGGCAAGGCCTTCCATACGAGCGGCATGATTTCGTTGGAGAGGTATTCCACCGCGTTCACGTTGGGCGGGTAGCTCATATTGCCTGTGAAGACAAGGTCGTAGGCTTTCTCGCGGTCTTGCGGCGCATATTTTTCATGGTCGACGCCGTTGGGTACGATGAGGATCTCGTCGCGTCTCTCGTGCGGGAACAAGGCCCTGTCGGGTTCGCTGATGATGCTGCGAACGTCGAAGTCGTCGAAGATCTCCGCCTCGTACCGTTGCAAGCGGTGGTACTCCATATTATATATGGGCCGCGTCGCGCGTGAGGCGATGTCGGCGCGGCGTTTCATTCCGTAGGAGAAGATGTCTTGATAGTCGATGGCTTTCGGGAGGTCTTTATGACGGATGTACTCTGCCGTGCGCAGCAACTGGCAATAGAGCATGTCGGGTTGGTGCTTGGCGATGAGTGCGTTTACTTTTTTGGCTGCCTTACGGTTGTAGAAATAGCCGCATTGCATAGGCAAGCCCTTGAAGAAGGCGCGAATGAGGCCTAAAAGTATCTGAGCCTTGTTGATTTTGATGAAGCTTATCGACTGACAATAGGGCTGCAAGGCATGAAAGGCGTCCTGCTCGCTGACCTTTGGGTTGTCGTTGAGCGCGCAAAGGACGATTTCGTTGTGCTTTGCAAGCTGTTTTATCTGGTTGAAAGCCCGCAACTTGTCGCCTTTTTCGAGCGGATAGGGAATGCGGGGCAGGAGGACAAAAATCTTCATCTCAACGGATTTAGGGGGCAAAGATAGTGATTTTTCTTTAAGCGGTGGTTTATTTTACTATGGCCGATGGCCTATGGCAGTCCCTATGTAAAGGCAAGCCATAGGCCATAAGCCATGGGCTTTAGTCGATTATAAGAAACTAATTCTGCTCCCCGGCTTGATCTGCTCATAAAACATCAAAAGTCGTGCGATGATCTTGCGGTTGTCGTAGGTGTCTTCGACGAGTTTTCTTGCCGCTTGGCCGATGCGGACGGCGTTTTGCGGGTTTTCGTTGAGGCTACGGATGGCTTCCACCATCTTGGCCTTGTTTTCAGCAATGATGATGTTGACATCTTCATCGTAAAGGATGCCTTCAGCGCCCACACGGGTGGTGATGACGGTCTTACCCATGGCCATCGACTCGATGATCTTGATGCGGATGCCGCTGCCCGAGAGCAAGGGCACGATGGCTACGTCGTGGTTGGCGACGAAAGCCTTGGCGTCGGGCACCTCGCCGACCACATCGATATGTGGGTCTTTCATCGTGGTGAGCCATTCGGGCATGGAGCGTCCTGCCAGATGGTAGACAAAACTGGGTACTTTCTCCACCGTCTTGGGAAGCACTTCGTCGATAAACCAGCGTATGCCTTCCTCGTTGGGCATCCAGTTCATGGATCCAATATGGTAGAACTTGGGCTTGCCTTCAAACTCATATTTGGGCGTGAACTCTTCAGGATAAACGCCAAACGGGATGTCGATGATGGGTTTGGAGCAGTACTTGCGGAAGAAAGCGGCGTCTTTGCGCGTGATGGCAGCGATGCCGTCGACAGTCTCTAAGGCGTTGAGCTCATAGTCCTTCAATGTCTTGGCCAGATGGTTGATATACCAGCGTTTGATGAAGAATTTGGTCTCCTTGGCCATGCGTTCCCAGATCTTGTGTTCCACGTTGTGGGCACGCAACACGATCATGGCCTTGCTGTGTTGACGGATGGTCTCCACATAAGGCGCCATAAACAGCATCTCCAGCTGCACCACGTCAAACTGCTCTTTTTTAAGCACCTCGGTCAGCCTAGTCTTGAAATCCTCCGAAATGAACCGCTCCACATGATAGGATTTTTTTGAAAACAGGTTGAGGAAGGCTCTCAATGGGCGGATGCTCAGGTCGACATCGATGAGTTCGATGCCGGTCTTCTGCCGATACTCCTCGGGGATGTCGGAGGCCTTGACGTTGAATTTCTCGCTGTTGACGGCCAATATCTTGACCTGATGGCCCGCCTCAAGCAACCCGGTGACGATGCTGTTCATCGCCATGGGACCGCCTTCAAAGGCTGGGTATGGAGGCTTGTTGCAGAGTAGGAGAATCTTCATGCTTCTTTCGTTTTTTTGAACAATTTCTGAAAAAATTTCTTCCAGCTGTCGCCGTCAAAGAGCGCCGCGTCGGTGGTCGCCTTGAAGGTGAAGAAAAGCCCGACCGGCAACAACACAAGTGAAGATAGCCACACGCCAAGGAACATGTTGAGGTCGCCATACACGGCCATGCGCTCGGCGATGGTGGAGAGGAGGTGGTAGATGATGAAGAAGCCCACCGAGATGACTACGGGCAGGCCCAAACCACCCTTGCGAATGATGCTACCCAAAGGTGCGCCGATGAAGAAGAAAATGAGGCAGGCGATGCTCAAGGTGAACTTCTTGTGCCATTCCTTCTTGTGCTTGTTGATGTTCTCGTTTTGTGAGCCGAGGTCAATCTTGTTGAAGGCCACGTTGTCTTTGGCGTTCTGGGCGCTTCCGATGGACAAGCTGATGATGTTGCTGCGCAACTCGCCTTTGTAGTTGCTGAGCAAAGGCCATTGCAGGATACGGCACGTGTCGGCGGCAAGGCCATTGCTGTCGGCTGTCGTGGGACGGTTGAACTGTACGTCGGTGTGCAGGCCGTTGTAGTTGGCCCAACGTCGTGTGAAGCCATTAGTGAAAGTCTCCTGGCGGAAGGCTTGTCGTGCCCGCAGCGAATCCAACGAGGTGGAGAGTTGGCGGATGTTCATCATCTGCTGGTACGACTTGTACATGTCTTCGCTCGAGCGGGTCAGGTCGAACGAGGCCAAGCTGAACTTGATGAGCTCCTGCTTGAACGACATGCGTTCGAAGGGCCGCTTCTCCTTATAGCCGTCGGTGGTGATGTCGGTGTAGTTGTGACCGTTGTAGAGGGTGAAGAGGATGTTGCGCTGGTTTGGACTCATCGTCATCACGCCCGAGTCGGCAGTGATGATTTTGGTGCAGCCTTGACGGTCGCTATGGTCGTAGATCTTTACACCGTAGATGTGGCTTCCATCCTTGCCTTTGCGGTCGACGAAGATGACATAATTCTCAATATCCTTATAGAACACGCCTTCCTTGATGTTGAACGCCAGCTTCTGCCGCTGTACGTCGGTCAGCAAGGTGCGCCACTTGAGTGTGGCGATAGGGATGAGGCTGTTCGAGATGAAGAAGGCCAAGACGCTGAGCATCAGAGAGAAAAGCAATAATGGTCGCATCGAACGCCACATGGAGATGCCCGAGGCTTTCATGGCCACCAATTCGTAGTGCTCGCCGAGGTTGCCGAAACACATCAACAAAGCCAAGAGCAAGGCCAATGGCAACGACATGGGAATGGCGGTGATTGAGGTGTAAAACAACAGCTCGGCTATAATCTTGAATTCCAATCCTTTACCAACTAGGTCGTCGACATAGAGCCATACGAACTGCATCACCCAGATAAACACCACGATGAAGAAGGTGAGTACAAAAGTGCCCAAAAACGATTTGGTAATATAACGGTAAAGTTTCTTCATCTTAAGAATAAACGCTGCAAAGGTAGAAAAATTCTATCTTTGCAGAAAATTTACATGCGCTATGAATCAACTTGACTATTTCAAAGGCCTTAACTTGGCCATCACTATCAGCGCCAAAGACGGCGAAATCCTTTATCAAAACGATAGTTCCATCGAGGTGAACGGCGACGCTCGTGGTCGCGACTTGAGGAAATGCCACAACGAACGCTCACAGCAGATCATTCGTCATCTGTTGGACGATGCAGCCACCAACGTCTACACGATTTCGAAAAAGGGCAAGAAAAAACTCATCTACCAGACACCCTGGTATGAGGACGACGCCAAACAAATTGTAGGCGGGCTCATCGAGTTCTCCATCATCCTGCCTGAGGATATGCCACATTACGACCGTGGATAACAAAAAAGGGCGCCAAACGGCGCCCCTTTTTTTCATAACATGTGGTTTTATTTGGTCACCAAGTTGTAGGTGTCCTGGGCGATGACGAACTCCTCGTCGGTAGGATACACCACCACTTTGACCTTGGAGTTAGGTGTTGAGATCACACCTGCGTCGCCGATGGTGTCCTTGTTCATCTGGCTGTCGAATTCGATACCGAGGCCTTCCATGTTCTCGAGGATGGCTTCACGCATGAACCAGGCGTTCTCGCCGATGCCACCCGTCATCACGATGAGGTCGGCACCGTTCATCACGGCCATGTAGCCGCCGATGTACTTCTTTACACGGTGGGCAAACATGTTAAAGGCGTAGGTGCAACGTTCGTCGCCTTCTTCCTTGCCGGCACGCACGTCGCGCATGTCCTGCTTGCCGCCCGTGATGCCCACGAGACCTGATTTCTTGTTCACCAGGGTGTTCATCTCCTTGGTCGTGTAGCCTTCCTTGTCCATGATGTACATGAAAGCGCCGAGGTCGAGGTCACCGGTACGGCTACCCATGACGAGGCCTTCAACGGGGGTGAAGCCCATCGAGGTCTCCACCGACTTGCCGTATTCGACGGCGGCGATGGAGGCACCACTGCCGAGGTGGCAGGTCACGATCTTCGACTGTTTCCAGTCCATGCCGACGAAAGCAGCGGCCTTTTCGGCCACGTACTTGTGGCTGGTGCCGTGGAAGCCATAGCGGCGCACGCGGTATTTCTCGTAGTATTCGTAAGGCACGGCATAGAGGTAGGCCTCAGGCGGCATGGTGCTGTGGAACGAGGTGTCGAACACGGCGGCCATAGGGATGCCAGGAAGCACTTCTTCCATGGCATGGATGCCCTGCAGGCTGCCAGGGTTGTGCAACGGGGCGAGGTCGGTGAGCGACTGTATGCCATCGATGACCTTCTGGTCGATGAGGACGCTCTTGGGGAAGAGCTCGCCACCGTGGGCCACGCGGTGACCGACGGCGTTGATTTCCTTCAGGTCTTTGATGACGCCCATCTTCGGGTCGACCAAGGCTTTCAGCACCAGCTTGATGCCTTCGGTGTGGTTCGGGATGGGAAGTTGCTCGTAGTATTTCTCACCATTGTATTTGTGGGTGAATTCGCCCATCTCAAGGCCGATGCGCTCCAAGAGTCCCTTGGCCAAAAGGTGTGATGAATTGGCGTTTTCCATTTCAAGCAGCTGGTACTTGATGGAAGAGCTGCCGCAGTTTAAGACTAATATTTTCATGGTTATTTCTGTTTTTGTGCAATTGCTTGGTTACAAGTGATGGCGACCAGTTTGTACACATCGTCGATGGAGCAGCCACGGCTGAGGTCATTGCAGGGCTTGGCGAGGCCTTGCAGCACGGGACCGACGGCTTCGGCACCGGCCAGACGCTGGACGAGCTTATAGGCGATGTTGCCGACTTCGAGGCAGGGGAACACGAGGGTGTTGGCCTTGCCGGCGACGGGGCTACCAGGAGCCTTGCTCGAGCCGACTGAAGGCACGATGGCGGCATCGGCTTGCAACTCACCGTCGAGGACGAGGTCGGGACGACGCTCCTTGGCAATGCGGGTGGCTTCGATGACCTTGTCGACCACCTCGTGCTTGGCGCTGCCCTTGGTGGAGAAGCTCAGGATGGCGGTGATGGGGTCGATCTTGGCGATGGCCTTGGCCGTGTCGGCGGTGCAGATGGCGATTTCGGCCAGCTGCTCAGCCGTCGGCATAGGGGTGACGGCGCAGTCGGCGAAGACCATGCGGCCGTTGGTGCCATAAGGGCATCCCTCGGGGAGGAACATCGTGAAGGCGCCACTGACGCAGGTCACACCGGGCACGGTCTTGATGATCTGCAGGGCGGGACGGAGCATGTCGCCCGTGGTGCTGCGGGCACCGCTGACGAGACCGTCGGCCTCACCTGCCTTGACCATCAGGATGCCGAGATACATGAAGTTCTGGGCCAGGTCGTCGGCTTGCTCGGGCGTCATGCCCTTGGCTTTACGCAGTTCGTAAAGCAGGTCGGCATATTTCTGTTTGTCGGGGTTGTTCTTCGGGTCGATGATACGGGCCTTGTCGATGTTCTTCAGACCGAACTCGGCGGTCATCTCCTTGATCTTCTCTGCGGGACCGATGAGGATGATGTCGGCGACGCCGTCAGCTAACAGACGGTCGGCGGCCTTCAAGGTACGGGGTTCGTCACCCTCGGGGAGCACAATGCGCTGCTTGTTGGCTTGGGCATTGGCAATGATTTCTTGCATTAAATCCATTTTATTCAGTTTATAGTTGATAGTTATCAGTGAATAGTTGAAATTGACCTGCAAAGTTAAGAAGTTTTTGTGTTGTTTTGCAAATAATCCATTATTTTTGCAGCGTAATTTGAAAGATATTCATGCCGCAGTATCCCGATATATTCTATGCCAACCCTTTTGTGGAGCCGACGCAAGCCGTTGATACGTTGCGCGTTGTCGACAGCATCGCTTGCGACAGTGTGGTGCCCAACTTCATTGCTCCGGGGTTTCGAGGCACGATGACGCCGGTGCTACGCGTGTCGTACGAGATCCTGCAGGGCTGGAACTTGGCGCTTTTGGGACTCATGCTGCTCCTTATCGTGCTCAACAAGCAGCTCTATCCCCGTCAATTCCGTCAGATGCTTTCGGTTCCAGGAGGTGTGTCGCACACCAACCAGCTGTTGCGCGAGTGGAACCCCGTGCGGAGCTTCCTCTGCGTGTCGTTCACGGTGGGTTACATCCTGCTCATGGCTCTCTTCGTGCAGAAGAGTTGTGTCGTGCTCTCGCACGATGTGGCAAGATACAACGGATGGGATGTGTTCATGACGTTATGCGCTTTCGTGGCGGGATGGGTGCTGCTCCGTTATCTGACGCTGCATTTCGTCAACTGGCTCTTCGACACCCGCGACACCGTCGACCGGCAGATGACCGTCCAGTTTTCCGTCTCCGTCTTTACCTTGATGCTCATGGTGCCTATCGTCCTGTTGTTGATTTATAATCCAACAAGGTATTTTATTTGGATTGGCCTTGCGGTATTGGCCTTGGCTGCTTTTGTCAGGCTCGTCTTGGGGATTATCGAGACGAGAGTTTCAACAAAAATATCGGCGTTTTATATTTTTTTGTATCTTTGCGCCCTCGAAATCGCACCCGTTGCGACGCTCGTGACAGCAGGTCTACGATACTTTACTCACGGCTCTGTGTTTTAACGAGTTATAATCAACGGAAGTGGCGAAAATCGCGTAAAAAGACGTTCTTAAATTAAGGAAGAAAAGATGAAGATTAAGTCAATTTTGGTGTCACAGCCCAAGCCGGCCGACATTACGAAGACTCCTTTTGCCGATATGATGAAGAAGTACGGAGTGAACTTCACTTTTGAAAAGTTTATCAAACTCGACGATGTCACTGCAAGCGAACTGCGTCAAGAACATATCAAACTCCCCGAATATACTGCCATCATCCTCACCAGCCGTAATGCCATTGACCATTTCTTCAGAGTCGCCAAAGAGATGCGCTATGCCGTCCCTGAGACCTTGAAATACTTTTGCATCAACGAGTCGACCGCTTTTTACCTTCAACGTTATGTGCAATACCGCAAACGTAAGGTGTTCTATGGCAACCAGACCTTGAACGACCTTGTCGATATCATGAAGAAGCACAAGGATGAGAAATACCTCTACTGCTGCTCCGATATCAGCTCCGATTCCACCACCGACCTGCTGACCGCGGCCAAGCTCAACTTCACCAAGGCGGTGATGTTCCGCACGGTGCCTGCCGACCTCAGGGACGTGGTGAAGATCAACGACTACGATATGCTGGTCTTCTTCAGCCCCGCCGGTATCCACTCCTTGAAGGAGAACTTCCCTGAATTCGAACAGAAGGAAGTCGCCATTGGCGGCTTCGGCGATGCCACCTGCCAGGCCATCGTCGATGCTGGCTTCGAACTCAATTTCCGTGCTCCCACGCAGACCGCCCCTTCGATGACCATGGCCATCGAGGAGTTCCTTATTGCTGAGCAGAAGAAGAATAAGAAAAGATAAAAAGACAGCTTTTCAAAGCCTTATCGTCTATGGCCGTCAAGGAGAATCTCCCGAAATATGAACGCATCTGCAAGGAGAATGATATCCAGCTGCTGTTCGATAAAGGAGAAGGCTTCTCCGTCTATCCCTTTCGTGTCGTTTTCCTTTTCCGTCGCGACGAAAGCCGTCCGGTGACCTGCCGTCTGCTGGTATCCGTCTCCAAGAAACGCTTCCACCATGCCTTCAAGCGCAACCGCGTGAAGAGGCTCATCCGTGAGTCGTGGCGGAAAAACAAGGCACCACTCTACGAAATCTGCCAAAAGGATAATATTTCCGTCGATGTTGCGTTAGTGTATACAGCTACCGTAATCCATTCCTACGAAGAGTTGTTCAAGAAGACGCAGAAGGTCGTACATGACCTTGCCAAAAAATATGGTTCCAGCCATGAAACGTATAGCAAAACTGCCCGCTAAGTTCCTGATCCTTTTGATCCGGCTCTACCAGGTGACGCTGTCGCCTTACATCGGGAAGAGTTGTCGCTACACACCCACTTGCTCCAACTATGGCATCGAAGCCATCGAGAAGTACGGGTTCTTCAAAGGCGGCTGGCTCACCTTCAAACGTATACTTTCTTGCAACCCCTGGGGTGGGAGTGGCTATGATCCCGTTCCTTAATGATAATATAACAAACAGAATATGAAACACATACGTATCCTAATCCTGGCATTGCTCCTCCCCATCGGCCTCTTCGCACAAGAGAAGCAGAACAACTTCGAGATTGCCAAAAGCCTCGACATCTACAATAGCCTCCTGCGGGAGCTCAACCTCAACTATGTCGATGAAATCAACCCCGGCGAACTCAACGAGACTGCCATCAAGGCCATGCTCGACGGCCTTGACCCTTACACCGTTTTCATCCCCGAGTCGGACATCGAGAACGCCAAGTTTATGACCACAGGCGAGTATGGCGGCATCGGTGCCATCATCCAATATGACGGCGAGTTTACCCGTATCTCCGACCCCTACTATGGCTGGCCTGCTCAGAAAGCAGGTATCATCGCCGGTGATGTCATTCTTGAGGTGAATGGTGTCGATTGTAAGAAGAAAAACACCCAGGAAGTCAGCAACCTGCTGAAGGGACAGCCTGGCACCGAGGTGACGCTGAAACTCAAGCGTTATGGTCAGGAGAAACCCATTGAAAAGACCTTGAAACGCGAGAAGGTGAAGATCGACAACATACCTTATTATAAGTTGTTCGACAATGGCATTGCTTACCTCCAGTTGAGCGGATTCACCCGCGACGCTGCCAAAGAGGTGAAGGAGAAGTTTGCAGAGATGCGTAAGAAAGGCCAACTCAAAGGCTTTGTGCTCGACTTGCGTGGCAATGGCGGCGGACTGATGAACGAAGCGGTCGACATCGTCAATATGTTCATTCCCAAGGGGAAGCCCGTCGTCTCCATGAAAGGCAAGGCCGCCACAGCCAACAGCCTGCATCCTACTACCAACGACCCTGTTGACCTCGATATCCCCTTGGCCATCCTCGTCGACGGCAACAGTGCCTCGGCCAGCGAGATTGTGGCAGGCGCCATCCAGGACTACGACCGAGGCGTCATCATCGGTGAACGTACATTCGGTAAGGGCTTGGTGCAGAATATTCTGCCTTTGAGCTACAACACCCAGATGAAAGTCACCGTGGCACATTACTACATCCCCAGCGGCCGTTGCATCCAGGAAATCGACTACTCGCACAAGAAAGACACCACCCAAACCAAGAACGACACCCTCGGCAAGGCCTTCAAGACCATCCATGGCCGTACCGTTTATGAAGGTCATGGCATCATGCCTGATGTGAAGGTGAAACGCGATCCTTATGCCATTGTGACAGCTTACCTGTATGGCAAAAACTATATCTTCGACTATGCCAACAAGTATTATAGCGAACATAAGAGCATTGATTCGGCCGACCGTTTCCAGATCGATGAGGCCACCTACCAGGACTTCATGAAGTTTGTGAAAGACAAGAAGTTCAGCTATACCACCGAGAGCGAGAAGGCCATCGAAAAGTTGAAGAAGACGGCCAAGGACGAAGGCTATCTCGACAAGATCAAGCCGCAGATAGAGCTTTTGGAGAAGAACCTCGCCGCCGAGAAGGCCAACGACCTGATCAGCAACCGCAAGGACATCGAAGAACTGCTTCGTTCCGAGATTGTGGGACGTTACTACTATCAGAGAGGCCGCATCGTGGCTTCATTAAACGACGACCCCGATTTGAAACGCGCTTTTGAGATTCTGCTCAACACCAACGGCAAGGACGAATACCACAGCATTCTGAGTGGCAAGTGATGACGGCGCAGGCTTCCATACGACCCTATCTGAACCAAGCCTATCTCTTGGGCTTGCTGATGGTGGCGGTAGGCCTGACGCTCTCGCCCTTCCTCATGGGCATGTCGCAGTTTTGGCTGGCGACTGTTTGGCTTGTTGATGCCTTTACTCCCCCTTTTAAGGGGGCCGGGGGGATTAAAACAAAACTCTCACGTTTTTGGCACAACAAAGCTGCCGTTCTCTTGGTGGCTTTTTACCTTATGCATGTCGTAGGTCTGCTATGGACTTCCGATTTCCACTATGCCATGAAAGACCTTCGCGTCAAGCTACCCATCCTGGTCATGCCCTTCGTGCTTTCGAGCATGGAACCGCTTGACCGCAAGCGCTTCGACTTGGTGATGCTGGTGTATGTGATTTCGGTCTTCATTGCCTCGCTGTTTAGTAGCATTACCTATTGGCGGCATGATTACGAGGACGTGCGTGAGATCTCTCATTTCATCAGCCATATCCGCTTTTGCCTCAACATCGTTTTCTGCATTGCCATCATCGGGTGGTATATTGTGAAAACCAAGCTCTCTGAGAACTCTCAAAGGGTTGGAAGACCGTCCAAAGCAAGATTTTCCGTTCCTGCTTTCAGTACGAAGATTGCCATCAACCGATACCTTCAGTATTTCCTGCTGTTTTGGTTCGTCTATCAAATCTACATCTTTGAGTCCTTGTCGGGCTATGTCATCCTTGGCGCTGTTGCTTTGGTTACGGCTATTTACGCCTTCCTGCAATGGAAAAAGAGTAGGGCTTGGCATATCGCCGTCGGTGCAACGGCTTTGGCATTCTTGGTTGTCGGTGTTTTGTTGGCGATACATTTCGTGCGTCCTTTGCTGAAGGTAGAGCCTGTGGATTTTGCTTCCTTGGAGAAGAAAACGGCATTGGGCAACGATTATTGGCATGATACGGTTTGCAATCCCGTTGAGGACGGCAAGTATGTCGGGCTTTATTATTGCAGAAAAGAGTTGCAAGAGGCTTGGCCCCAGCGCAGCAGCTTGCCACTGGAAGGAACGACACTCAATGGTGAGGATCTTGAGGCCACCTTGTCGCGTTATCTCACTTCCAAAGGTCTCCGCAAGGACGCCCAAGGTGTGATGGCCTTGACGGATGAGGATGTCATTAATATTGAACAAGGTGTGGCCAACTACAACAACTGGAAACATCCCGGTATTCATGCCCGCCTTTCTTCCACCTTGTTCGAATACGGACTCTACCGTCGTTTCAACAACCCCAATGGCGGATCGCTCTCGCAGCGCCTTGAATACACTCGGGCTTCGTTCCATATCATCGGTCAGCATCCCTGGTTTGGGGTGGGTACGGGTGATGTGCCGCAGGCCTTTGCCCAGACTTATGACGAGATCCATTCTCCGCTGAAGGAGGAATTCCGTTTCCGTGCCCACAACCAATATCTTGCCATCGCCGTGGCCTTTGGATTGTTGGGGCTGGCGTTTTTCCTTTTCGTCCTGTTCTATCCATGGCTCTCGTCGAAACGCAATCACACCTATCTGTATGCGGTGTTTCTCACTATCATGCTGCTTTCGATGTTTCCTGAGGACACGCTTGAGACGCAAGCAGGAGCCACCTTGTTTGCTTTCTTTGTCTCCTTTTTGTTGTTTGCCAGAAAAACGCTATCTTTGCACCAATAATACCAGCAATCATGAGGAAAGAGCAATTTGTCTGCCCCTACGAAGTGTACGACGCCGTGGAAGAGTTGTCGCAGCAGGATGCGGAATTGATGCATCGTGCCCATGAAGCGGCTCGTAATGCCTACGCACCATATTCCAAGTTCAATGTGGGTGCGGCGGTGCGTCTGGCCAACGGCAAGGTCGTGACGGGCAACAACATCGAGAACGCTGCTTATCCCAGCGGCCTTTGTGCTGAGCGAGTGGCGATGTTTGCCGCCATGTCACAATACCCAGGCGTGGCCTTTGATTCATTGGCGGTGACGGCCTATTCGGCCAACAAAACCATCGACGAGCCTGTTGCGCCCTGTGGTGCCTGCCGCCAAGTGATGGTGGAGGTGGAGCAGCTCTCAAAACAGCCGCTACGCGTGCTTTGCCAAGGCGAAACGGGTCCCATATTCGTCTTCAGTGGCATAGAGTCGCTGATGCCGTTCATCTTCTTGGATAAGTTCCTTGATTAGGCAAATGTAAACAACAGGTTGCCGAAGAAATTCCACAACGTGGAGGCACCCACAGCAAAGACCTTGCTGAGGTAGAAATTCCATTTCAGTTTACCATTGAGCAGCCATACCGTAAAGGTGTCGATGCCCAATCCGACAATGGCGATGCCGAAGTATTTGGCATATTCTATGCCTACTTGTGGGTTGGTGCTCTCAAAGGTCCACCAGCGGTTGAGGAGGTAGTTGGTGGTGGCGGCGAAGATGAAGCCCAAGATGTTGCTCAGGTATTTGTTCCACTTCAGCCATTCCTTGCAAACATAGGTCACGCCGAAGTTGACAAATACGCCCGACAAACCCACCACGCCGAATTTCAGGAATTTCAGCAGGAATTCACGGGTCAGCTCTATTTTTAGGGGCAGGGGATTCATCTCTTTTGCTTTAACGGCGCAAAAATAGGAATAAATCCCTACTTTTGCGCAAAATTTCAACGATGAGCGCTGTAAAAGACATTTCCATTGAGGCCTACGACTATCCTTTGCCCGAGGAACGCATCGCCAAATATCCTTTGGCCGAGCGCGATGCCTCGAAACTATTGGTGCTGAAAGACAATGAGATAAGTGAATCACAATTCAAGCACGTGGGCGACTTCCTGCCCAAGGATGCCCTGCTGGTCTTCAACGAGACCAAGGTCATCCGTGCCCGCTTGCAGTTCCGCAAGGCGACGGGATCGCGCATCGAGGTGTTCTGTCTCGAGCCAGAGAAAGACTATCAAGTGGCCTTCAGTGCCGCGTCGCCTGTGCGGTGGAAATGCCTGGTCGGCAATGCCAAGCGTTGGAAGGAAGGCAAACTCTCGATGGCGCTCTCGGTGAAAGGGGAGAAGGTGACCTTGTTTGCCGATCGCATAGCCCACAACGACCAATACTCTGAGATCGAGTTCTCATGGACTCCTGAACACCTGTCGTTTGCCGCCGTGCTTGAGGCCGCGGGCGAGATACCGTTGCCGCCCTACCTGCATCGCGATGCCGAGCCCAGCGACCGCGACCGTTACCAGACCGTCTTCGCCCGTTACGACGGCTCTGTCGCTGCCCCCACGGCGGGTCTGCATTTCACTAAGCCATTGATGGAGGACTTGCATAAGCAAGGCTTCGATTTCGACGAGGTAACACTCCATGTGGGTGCAGGCACCTTCCGCCCAGTGGCCACCGAAACCATTGGGGAGCATGCCATGCACTCGGAGACTATCATAGTCCGCAAGTCGCTGATTCAAAACCTAGTGCAACGATTTGGCAAGCCTGTCATTCCTGTGGGAACCACCAGTACCCGCACCTTGGAGAGTCTCTATTGGATCGGCGTGATGCTGAAGGAGCAAGGGGATGAATTGAGACCTTTGCATGTGGAGCAATGGTTCCCTTATGAAGACCATGCGGACATATCAGCCGTGGATGCTTTGCATGCCATTTTGGAGTATCTCGACAAGCATGGCTTGACGCGACTGGAGGCCAGCACGGCCTTGATGATAGCGCCATCCTATAAGATGCGTGTCATCACAGGCCTCATCACCAATTTCCATCAACCCAAGAGTACGCTGCTATTGCTGGTGTCGGCACTCATCGGGGAACGTTGGAAAGACTGCTACCGTTTCGCCTTGGACCATGGCTTCCGTTTCCTTAGTTATGGCGACAGCTGCCTGTTTCTGCCTTGAGATTTTGGAACGGTTTTTGTAATTATCTGACGACGTAAAAACAAACTAATACTATATCAAAATGAAGAAAACCATCCTATTGGGCGTCATGGCCATGTTTGCCATCGGTGCCATGAGCATTCAAACCGCGAATGCCCAGAATGTTGAAGTGAAAGTGAAGAAGGCTGAGGCCGTCAAGGTGACTACAAAGGCCGAAAAACCTTCGACAACTACTGTTGCACAAGAGCCGGTGAAGAAGACCGACGACTGCTGCGCCGACAAGAAGATTTCGGCCGACAAGAAGAAAAACGCCGAGTGCTGCGATGCCAAAAAGGCGGATAACGACAAGAAGGTGGCTGCCGACAAGAAAGTCAGAGCCGACAGAAAAGCCAGGGCCGAAAGAAAGGCGCTGAAAGTCGACGGAAAGAAAATGCGCAAGCATGAAGCCATGAAAGAGCGCAAGCACATGAAGAATGCGCCCGCCAAACGTGTTGCTAACGAGCAATAATCGGGTTATTTCTTCCTACCAGAAAGCATCTCTGCATACGTGCGGAGGTGCTTTTTCTTTTCTTCAGTTAGGCTGACGGCATCCAAATCCTCGAAAGCCTTGCGGTCGTATTCGAGCATCACCGCTTCGACGGCTTCTTTCACGTGTAGGCGGTCGTAAATGGATTGCACCTCTTCGATCTTCTCCTCTTCGTCGTGGTCGATACGGAGGGTGAAGAGCTGTTGGAGGCGTTTGCGGTCGTGTTCCGATGCCAGTTCCAAGGCTTTCAGGTAGAGATAGGTCTTCTTGTTGTCGGCGATGTCGCCGCCATGGCGTTTGCCGAAGACCTTCACGTCGCTGTAGAGGTCGAGGATGTCGTCCTGCAGCTGGAAGCTCATGCCCAGGTTGATGCCGAAGTCGTAAAGATGATGGATGTCATTTTCATCTGCTCCTGCAGCTGTGGCCCCCATCTGTAGGGCAGTGGCCAACAGCACTGCCGTCTTCAGGCGAATCATCTCCAAGTATTCGGGGATGGTGACGTTGCCGAGGGTCTCGAAGTTGAGGTCCATTTGCTGACCTTCACAGATCTCAATGGCTACTTTGCTCAGTTGTTGGGCAAGTTCTGCACCTTGTTTGGGCTTCAGCGCAAATTGGAAGGCTTTGGCCAGCATGGCGTCGCCGGAGAGGATGGCGATGTCGGCATTCCATTTTTGGTAGACTGTCGGCATTCCACGGCGCATGGGGGCCTTGTCCATGATGTCGTCGTGGATGAGGGTGAAGTTATGGAAGGTCTCCAAAGCCAAGGCGGGCCATAAGGCTTCTTGCTCGTCGCCACCAAACATCTCGTTGGTTAACAGACAGAGCATGGGGCGGAGCCGTTTGCCGCTCTGCAGGATGGTATAGGCAATGGGTTCATATAACTCCTTCGGCTGTCCGCTGAAGTCGGTTTTCGCCAGGAAATCGGCGAAATCCTGTTGCAGTTGCTTGATTTTTTCCATGAAAATAGAGGTTTCGATGCCACAAAATTAAAGATTTATTCCCGATTGGACAATTTTGGAGCGAAATTTGTGGTTTTTAACTTGCTTAGGGTCCCTGAGCTCGTCGAAGGGCCCGTTTAATCGTGTAATAAATACAAAACAACAATGAAATATCTGAGACTGATTCCCGCCTTGTTGCTCGGTGCGATGCTGACCGCCTGCAACACGACCAAGAAACTCTATGAAGCCCAAGAATACGACCAGGTGATCCAGCGTGTGGCACCCGACATCTGCGATGGCGACTTGAACGCCAAGCAAATCAACTATGTGGCGGCTTCATATCACAAAGCCAACCAGGCTGACCACGAACGCATACAGGCCTTGAAAGCCACTGGGCAACCCGATGTGTGGCCTGAGATCTATCAGCGTTATTGCAGCATGAAGGGCCGTAACGATGCTTTATCTTGCTTCCCGACCCATGTGAAGAACGGTATGAACTACGTGAAGCTCGACCTTGATGACGACTTGATGGCGGCACGCAACCACGCTGAGGCTTTCTTGGTGGCAAAGGCCAATCAATTGCTGAATACCGGCACGAAAGCGGATGCAGAAATGGCGGGTAAGTATATTGAACAACTGAAAAATACCAATTTAGAAAACTCACAATTGTTGAACCTGCAATTGAAGCAAGCAATGCATATAGTTGATAAAGTGGAGTTTGGTGTTTTTTCAGATTATAATTTGCCAAATGGTTTTGTGGAAACCTTGTTCGACTTTTCTACAGATGAGCTTCCATCTGGCATTACTCAGATTTATGTATCAAAGAATCCTTCTTTCGCTTGTGTGGTAGTGGACAAGTTGTCTGTGTCACCTGTCCGTTTAGATGAGGTAACCTTTAAGGAATCCAATGGTGGCAAAAATGTTGAAGTCACGGATCATACACAAAATAAGATCGCAACCATTTCGGGGACGATTGAATATTTTCCTACGCGCGCATATCGTTATTATTCTGTTCCCTTTGAGGTGAAATCTACTTTCAAGAACGACTACACCACCATCAAGGGCGACCGAGAAGCCTGTTCGGCAGAGACCTTGAACCGGTTGAACACTAAGCCCGTGCCCGTCCCAACGGACGAGAGCATGTTGATTGATGCCGCCAAGAAATTGAATGATTTGATTGCTACTGAGCTGAAGAAATAGACTGTTCTTTTGTCAGCCGTTGCAGCACCGAGTCCATGATGCGTTCCAGCACTTCGGGGCGTTCGGTGTAATACCTCATGTTCTGCGTGAAGATGCTGTCGTTGATGCCGTAATGCTCAAACATTTGTTGGTAATATGACCGAGTGATCTTGACATAGTCCTTGGCCACGATAGCGGTGGTATCGTAGGGGTCACGCTCACGCTCCTGGTTTTTCTGGAAGTTGATGTCGGCTTCGATGATCTGCACGTCGGTCATCACGTCAATCATCTCCTGCTCGGTGAGCAGCCGCTCGGGCATAAAGCCTTTGTCCTTGTGTCCGCAGGCGGTCACAAGGACAAAGAACAAAACGATGAATGATAGTCTTTTCATCTTCGATCAGTTACCAACGTCCGACAGGAACTTGATGCGCATCAGTCGCACTTCCTCTTCTTCGTATTCGTCTTCTCCGAGCTCACGCAGGGCGGTCTGCACGTCGTCCGACTCGGCCTCGTGGAAGTATTCGAGGATGTCTTCTTGGTGATAGATGTCTACAAACTCCTCAATGAAGTAGTTGATGTCGAGGTGCGTGCCCGACGATACGATGCTCTCGATCTCCGAAAGCAGCTCGTCGAAACTCAAGCCCTTACCGTAGGCGATGTCGTCGAGCGGAATCTTCTTGTCGATGTTTTGGATGATGCCGATCTTGAGGGCCGAGTTGTTGACCACCGATTTCACCACCATATCGTTGGGACGGGTGATCTCGTTCTCCTCCACATACTCTTTGATGAGCTTGATGAAGGGCTCGCCGAATTTTTCGGCCTTACCAGCACCGACACCCGCAATCTGGGTCATCTCCTCCTTGGTGATGGGGTATTGGATGGCCATGTCTTCCAACGAGGGATCTTGGAAGATGACGAAAGGCGGGAGGCCGTTCTGCTTGGCAATGGTCTTGCGCAGGTCTTTCAACAGGGCGAAGAGGGTCTTGTCGGCGCCACCGTCTTTGTTGGCGCCCATGGCAGCCATGGCCTCCGGGTCGTCCTCGTCGACGTTGTCGTAGTCGTGGTCCTTGACCAGCATGATGGTGTACGGCTTCTTGATGAAGTTCTTACCTTCCTTGGTGATCTTCAAGATGCCATAGTTCTCGATGTCTTTCGACAACAGCTTGTTGACCAAGGCCTGACGGATGACTGCGGTCCAGTATTTGTCGTCATGCTCGTCGCCGGCGCCGAAGAACTCGTTGTTCTCTTGTTTGGCGGCCTTGATGTCGCCAGTAAGTTTGCCGGCCAACAACTCAGCGATGTGTTTGGTCTTGAAGAGTTGTTTGGTGTCTTCCACGGCTTCGAGCACAAGCTTGAGGTCGTCTTTACCATCAAATTTCTCCTTGGGTGAGCGGCAGTTGTCGCAGGCGCCGCAGTTCTCCTTATTATATTCCTCGCCGAAGTAGTGGAGCAGAAGACGGTGACGGCATACGGCCGACTCGGCGTAGGTCACAGTCTCGTTGAGCAGCTCGCGGGCAATCTCTTGTTCGGCTACGTTCTTGCCTTTGTTGAACTTCTCGAGCTTATGGATGTCTTCGTAGTCATAGAAGGCGATGCAGTTGCCTTCGCCGCCGTCGCGACCCGCACGACCGGTCTCTTGGTAGTAGCCCTCAAGACTCTTGGGAATGTCGTGGTGGATGACGAAACGCACGTCGGGCTTGTCGATGCCCATGCCGAAAGCGATGGTGGCCACGATGACGTCGACTTCCTCCATGAGGAACTTGTCCTGGTTCTCCTTACGCGTCTGGCTGTCGAGGCCGGCGTGGTAGGGCAGGGCACGTATGCCATTGACGACGAGGGTCTCGGCCAGTTCTTCCACCTTCTTACGGCTGAGGCAGTATACGATACCCGACTTGCCAGGGTTCTGTTTGATATATTTGATGATGTCTTTGATGACGTCTTTGGTCTTGGGCCTTACCTCGTAGTAGAGGTTGGGACGGTCGAACGACGACTTGAAGACTTTGGCATCCATGATCTCCAGGTTCTTCATGATGTCGTTCTGCACCTTGATGGTGGCAGTAGCCGTCAAGGCGATGATGGGGAGGTTCTCATCGATGGCGTTGATGATGGGGCGCAGACGGCGGTATTCAGGACGGAAGTCGTGACCCCATTCCGAGATGCAGTGCGCCTCGTCGATGGCGACGAACGAGATTTTCAGTCCACGCAGGAAGTCGATGGTCTCGTCTTTGGTGAGCGATTCGGGTGCCACATACAGCAGCTTCGTCTTGCCGCTCTTGAGGTCTTCCTTCACCTCGAGCAGCTCGGCTTTCGAGAGCGACGAGTTCATCACATGCGCTATGCCGAGCTCCGTACCGAAATTGCGGATCATGTCCACCTGGTTCTTCATCAGGGCGATGAGCGGGGAGACGACGATAGCCGTGCCTTTCGACATCAATGCTGGCAGTTGGTAGCAAAGTGACTTGCCGCCTCCCGTAGGCATCAAAACGAAGGTGTTGTTGCCGCCAAGGATGCTTTTGATGATCTCTTCCTGGTTGCCCTTGAATTGGTCAAAGCCGAAAACATTCTTCAGTAGCTTGTGTATCGCCTGGTCTTCTTTTTTTGTCATGGGTACCTCCTTTTGGTATATTCCAAATTTTTCTGTTATTTTGCAATCTCTAACGAAAAGCTGCGTTTTAGAAAAGGGCATTATCCCCTTCTTGTCGCAAAGACAAAGTTATAGTTTTTATATCATTCGGAGCAAGAAAAAGCTGAGAAAAAATGAAAAAAAATGAGTCGATTATTGAATTGGCGGGTCAAATCATTGAAAATGAAGCTGCTGCAATTTTAGGGCTGAAGCGTCAAATCAATGATGATTTCCAAAATACGGTGGAGCTGCTGTTGGAGAACAAGGGGAATCTTGTTTTCACGGGTATTGGTAAGAGCGCCATCATCGCCCAGAAGATTGTGGCGACGCTGAACTCGACAGGCACGACGGCTGTCTTCATGCATGCCGCCGACGCCATCCATGGCGACTTGGGTATCGTCCGCGAGGGCGATATCGTGGTCGTCCTCTCGAAGAGTGGCGAGACACCCGAGATCAAGGTGCTGGTGCCACTCATCAAGCTGAGAGGCAACCGCATCGTGGCCATGGTAGGCAACCCCCAATCGTATCTTGCCCAACAAGCCGACTTTGTTCTCGACGTAAGTGTCTCCGATGAGGCCATGCCCGATAGCTTGGCCCCCACCAGCAGCACCACGGCACAACTCGTCATGGGCGACGCCCTTGCCCTCATATTAATGAAATGCCGTGGCTTCTCTACCGAAGACTTTGCCAAATTCCATCCCGGCGGTGCACTAGGCAAACAGCTTTATCTCCGAGTGAAAGACCTTTATGTCCACAATGAGCGCCCTGAAGTGGGCCCTGATGACAACCTTACCCAAGTCATCATCGAGATGACCCACAAACGTCTTGGCGCGACCGTGGTTTGCGACGGCGACAGGCTGCTGGGTATCATCACCGATGGCGACTTGCGTCGCATGCTCATGAACGGCCCCGATATTGAACACGTGAAAGCCTCTCAAATCATGACTTCCAACCCCAAGACCATCGACGATGATGCCTTGGTGGTTGACGCACTCCATAAGATGCGGCACAATAGCATTACCCAACTGCCTGTGATGCATGAAGGCAAATATTTGGGTATCATTCATTTACACGATATTTTAAAGGAAGGAATCTTCTGATATGAAACTACGCACTGAGCATCTGGTCAAGAAATACGGTCAGCGCACCGTGGTCAACGACGTCGACATCGAGGTCGAACAAGGCGAAATCGTCGGTCTGTTGGGTCCTAACGGTGCAGGTAAGACCACTACGTTCTACATGGTGGTGGGTCTCATCAAGCCCTTCTCGGGCAAGGTCTTCCTCGACGGTGACGATATCTCCGAGCTACCCATGTACAAGCGTGCCCAGATCGGCATAGGCTATCTGGCGCAAGAGGCTTCGGTGTTCCGTCAGATGACGGTGGAAGACAACATCGCTTCGGTGATGCAATTCAAGAAAGGCCTGACCAAGCAACAGCAGAGCGAGAAGCTGGAGGCGTTGCTCGAGGAGTTTGGCTTGCAACATGTGCGTAAGAGCAAGGGCATACAACTCTCAGGTGGCGAGCGCCGACGTACCGAGATTGCCCGTGCCTTGGCCGTCGACCCCAATTTCATCCTTTTGGATGAGCCTTTTGCCGGCGTCGACCCCATCGCCGTGGAGGACATCCAACGTATCATCTTCAAGCTGAAAAGGAAGAACATTGGCGTGCTCATCACCGACCACAACGTGCACGAGACGCTGAGCATCACCGACCGTGCCTATCTACTTTTCGACGGCAAGGTGCTCATGTCGGGTGAGCCTGAGCAGTTGGCCGCCGACGAACATGTCCGCGAGGTGTATCTCGGACATAATTTCATTTTGCACAAAAAGGAATTGTAGGAGAAACTCACTCCATCCGTTCCGCAAAGAATATCGATAGCAACACGTACAGTATCATCACGAAAGGCAAGGCCAGCCATCTGAAGATAACGAAACTGACCACCGCCACAATGAGGAAGATCCACCGTACCTCGTTGCCTTTCCACTTTGCCGATTTCATCTTGAACGAAAAGAACCTGAGACGGCATACCATCATAAATGAGAAGACGAGGGCGATGCCGAGACAGGCCCAATAGCCCATGCTGCCGTCGGTGAGATGCCCGACCTGCGATAGTGCCAGAGGCAAGGAGGCGATGAAGAGTGCCATGCCGGGGGCAGGGATGCCTCGGAAACTTGTTGTCTGGGTGTCGTCGTTGTTGAACTTTGCCAAACGGATGGCGGCGAAGACAGGCAACACGAAGGCAAGACAAGGCATCACGTCGATATCAAGCAGCTCAAGAGCAGGGAGGTCGAAGGCGCGGTCCATAAGATAGCAGAGGATGAATCCCGGTGCCACCCCGAAGGATACCACATCCGACAAGGAATCCAAGTCGGCGCCGATGGGCGACTTCGCATGAAGCAACCGTGCGGCAAATCCGTCAAAGAAGTCGAAGAGCCCAGCTACAAAGATCATGATGGCCGCCTTGATGGGCATGCCTTGGGTGAGAAAAAGGATGGAGAGACAGCCCGAGACGAGGTTGCCGCAAGTGATGGCGTTAGGGATGTGTCGCTTGAAACTCATGGTTCTCTGGTTTGTTGCTACAAAGGTAGCGTTTTTTTCGGAAAGGCAGTGTTTGCTTTCGCAGAAAAGCCTTATTTTTGCATAATTTTTCAGAACAGCATGCAACACCAATCCTATTCTTTACAGAAAGTCGCCGAAGTCGTCAACGGGCAACTGCAAGGTGGTGCTCCCGAGCGTAAGGTCTGCGACCTGCTCATCGACAGCCGCCATCTGATGGATCCCGCCCAAGCGCTGTTCTTCGCCTTGAAGAGCTCCCGCAACGACGGACATAGATACATTGCCGATCTTTACGACAAGGGCGTGCGCGCCTTTGTGGTGAGTCACAAGCCTGAGGCCGACTACCCCGGCGCCGTTTTCATCGTCGTCAACGACACACTGAAGGCCCTTCAAGCCCTTGCGGCTTACCATCGCCGTCAGTTCGACATCCCCGTCATCGGCATCACTGGCAGTAACGGCAAGACCATCGTCAAAGAATGGCTCTACCAGATTTTTAGTCCCGACTACAGCATCGTGCGCAGCCCCAAGAGCTATAACTCGCAGGTGGGCGTGCCGCTGTCGGTTTGGCAGATGAGCGCCAATTACGACCTTGCCATCTTCGAGGCCGGCATCTCCGAGCCCGACGAGATGATGGCCCTGCAAGACATCATCCGCCCCAACATAGGTGTTTTCACCAATATCGGTCAGGCCCACGACGAGAACTTCATCAACCGCGCCCAAAAGGCAGGGGAGAAACTCAACCTCTTCACCAAGGCCGAACAGCTGGTGTATTGCATGGACTATTCTGAGATACAACAAGTGGTCATCCGCTCGGGCATGTCGTCGAAGGTGAAACTGTTCACCTGGAGCCGTAAGTTCGACGAGGCCGACTTGTTCGTGAAGCAGGTGAACAAACGGGGCAAGACGGCTACCATCGAATGCGTCTATCAAGGCAACACGATGGAATTCGTCATCCCCTTTGGCGACGACGCCTCCGTTGAGAACGCTGTACACTGCGTCGCCGTAGGCCTGCTCATGGGCATGCAGCCCGCCACCCTGGCTGAACGTCTCAAGACCTTGGCTTCCATAGCCATGCGTCTCGAGATCAAGGCAGGTGTCAACAACTGCACCATCATCAACGACTATTACAACTCCGATGTCAATTCGCTGGCCATCGCCCTCGACGTGATGAAACAACAGCACCAGCACCGCCAACGCACGGTGATTTTGTCCGACATTCTACAGAGTGGCCGCAATGAGATCGACCTCTATACTGAGATCGGACAACTGTTGAAGAACAAAAAAGTCGATATGCTCATCGGCATCGGCGAGGCCATCTCGCGGCAGGCCAACAAGTTCGACATGGAGACCTATTTCTATAAGAACGTGCCTGACTTCCTCACCCAGTTCCCCTTCTCGAAGTTCAACAACCAGACCATCCTGCTTAAGGGTGCCCGTGCCTTCGAGTTCGAACAGATCGGCATGGAGCTTCAGGAGAAGGCGCACGAGACCGTGTTGGAGATCAACTTTAACCACTTGGTCAATAACCTCAATCATTTCCGCTCCAAGATCAAGCCTGAGACCAAGCTCATGGTGATGGTTAAGGCCTTTGGCTACGGCAGTGGCAACCTTGAGGTCTCCAATGTGCTGCAGTTCCATAACGTCGACTACCTGACCGTGGCCTTCGCCGACGAAGGCGTGGAGCTGCGCCGTGCAGGCATCAATTTGCCCATAATGGTGATGAGCCCTGAGGTGAATAGCTACGACAACATCATCAAATACCACCTTGAGCCCGAGGTGTTCAGCTTCCGTAATTTGGACTTCATTGAGAAGGCCATCGACAACCTGGCATTGCCCGAGGCGCATCCTTTGAATGTCCACATCAAGTTGGACACAGGCATGCACCGTCTAGGCTTCTCGAAAGATGAGCTGCCTGAGCTCATACGTCGCATCCAGGCCAACCCCATGCTGCATGTGAAGAGCGTGTTCTCGCATTTGGCCACGGCCGACAATCCTGCTGAGGACGAGTTCACCTTAAGCCAGATCCATAACTTCGAGGAAGGCAGCAAGATGATTGTGGAGGCCTTCCCTCATGTCATCCGACATATTCTCAACACGGCGGGTATCTCGCGTTTCCCACAATACCAGTTCGACATGGTGCGTCTGGGCATTGGCCTCTATGGCGTGCCTACCTGCGAGGCCGACAGAGGCGTTTTGGAAACTGTCGTGTCGTTGAAGACGACCATCAACCAAATCAAGCACATCCCAGCGGGCGACAGCATAGGCTACAACCGTCACGGCCATGCCGAGCACGATATGCGCATCGGCATCGTCCCCATCGGCTATGCCGACGGGCTCTCCCGTCTGTTGGGCAACGGCAATGGCACCTTCTATGTGCATAATAAGCCCGTAAAGATTGTTGGTGACATCTGCATGGATATGTGCATGCTCGACCTCACCGAGGTGGAAGCCACCGAGGGCGACACCGTGGTCATCTTCGATGCTGATCACGACATCAATGACATCGCCCGTGCTTGTCAGACGATACCTTATGAAATAATGACTAGGGTTTCACAAAGAGTTAAGAGAGTTTACTATCAAGAGTAAAAGAGATTCCCTTCGGGAATGGAGTAGGAGTCGATGTTAAAAAGCGGCGGCTCGTGAAGTTTACGAATCGTAAGCGTCACAAGCCGCCGCTTGATGCTTTTTGTATGAACTCCATTCCCCGCAGGGGAATCTCTTATCCATTCAGTGCCTCGGCGCCACCCACAATGTCGATCAGCTCGTTGGTGATGACGTTCTGTCGCGCCTTGTTGTATTGGATCTTCAGTTCCTGCGACAGCTGGTCGGCGTTGTCGCTGGCGATGTGCATGGCCGTCATGCGGGCACCATGTTCAGCCGTCAGAGTGTCGAGCATGATGGAGTAGAAGTTGGTGCGGACTACCTTGGGGATCAGTTCGTTGACAAAGGTCGCCATGTCGGGCTCCACAATGTAATCGAGTTGAGGGCCATTGGTGCGGACCAGGGTCTTCAAGGGCAGCACCACCTCGCGCGAGGGCACTTGCACGCCGGCATTCTTGAAGTGGTTGAACACCAGCTCCACGCGGTCGACGCTCTTGCTGAGGAAGAGTTCCACCATCTGGTCGCTGATCTCCATGGCCAAGTCGTACGAAAGGCTCTCGGCCAATGGCGCGAAAGTCTTTTCAGCCTTGATGCCGAACTTCTTGGCATAGTCGCTGACTTTCTTGCCGACAAGGAACACGGTGATATTCTCCGTCCCCAGGCGCTCGGCATATTCGTCGTAGACCTGCTTGAAGAGTTTGCAGACGCTGGAGTTGTAGACCCCACACAGTCCGCTGCTCGATGAGAAGGCCATCAGCGCCACCCGTTTCACCTCACGGTGTTCGGCCAACGGAATGCTGACTTCGCCCTCGAGGGATCCGAGGTAGTTGGACAACGCATCGCTGAGCTTGTTCTTATAGGGCAAGAAGCGCGTCGTGATGCCTTCGGTCTTCTTCAGTTTGGCTGCCGACACCATCTTCATCGCACTCGTGATTTTCTGTGTCGAGGCGATAGAGGCGATGCGGGCTCGTATTTCTTTTAGTGATGCCATTTATTCAAATTAAGAATTGAGAATTGATAATTGATAATTTGGCGTAGGCCAGGTCTTTGCTCAATTCTGCTTTCCACTAATCAATTATCAATTGTCAATTGTCCATTTTCAATTATCAATTAACCATTAAAGTGTTCACTCAAAGTCAAAGCTTCCTCCTTCAAGACTGCCTTGATGTCGTCGTCGATCTTGCCGGCTTTCAGTTGGGCTAACACATCCTTGTGTTTCACCTCCATAATGTCGAGGAACTGTTTCTCAAACTCCAGCACTTTGTTCTCAGGCACTTTGCTCAGCAGTCCGTTGGTGCCGCAGAAGATGATGGCCACTTGTTTCTCGACCGGCATAGGCGTGTATTGCGGTTGCTTCAACAGCTCCACGTTCTTGCGGCCCTTGTCCAAGATGGCGAGGGTGGCGGCATCGAGTTCGGCACCGAACTTCGAGAAGGCCTCCATCTCGCGGAACTGGGCTTGGTCGAGTTTCAAGGTACCAGCCACCTTCTTCATCGACTTGATTTGGGCGTTACCACCGACACGCGACACCGAGATACCCACGTTGATGGCGGGACGGATACCGGCATTGAAGAGGCTGGTCTCCAAGAAAATCTGTCCGTCGGTGATGGAGATGACGTTGGTCGGGATGTAGGCCGACACGTCGCCTGCCTGCGTCTCGATGATGGGCAGTGCGGTGATGCTTCCGCCGCCTTTCACGATGTCCTTGATGCTGTCGGGCAGGTCATTCATCTGGCGTGCCACGTCGTCGTTGTTGATGATCTTGGCGGCGCGCTCCAGCAGACGGCTGTGGAGGTAGAAGATATCGCCAGGGTAGGCCTCACGTCCCGGGGGACGACGCAAAATCAGGGAGACTTCACGGTAGGCCACGGCCTGCTTCGAGAGGTCGTCGTAGATGATGAGGGCGTGACGGCCCGTGTCGCGGAAGTACTCGGCGATGGCGACGCCTGCGTAGGGAGCGTAGAACTGCATGGCTGCGGGGTCGGAGGCGGTGGCGCTGACTACGATGGTGTAGTCCATTGCGCCATGAGCCTCAAGTGTCTTCACCAGGTTGGCCACGGTGCTACCTTTTTGTCCCACAGCGACGTATATACAATAAACGGGGTCGCCGTTCTTGAAGTTGTCCTTCTGGTTGATGATGGTGTCGATGGCGATGGCCGTCTTACCCGTCTGGCGGTCGCCGATGATGAGCTCACGTTGGCCGCGGCCGATGGGGATCATGGCGTCGATGGCCTTGAGACCCGTTTGCAGGGGCTGGTTGACGGGTTGGCGGAAGATGACACCAGGGGCCTTGCGCTCCAGAGGCATCTCGTAGGTCTTGCCTTGGATGGGTCCCTTGCCGTCGATGGGGCGGCCGAGGCCGTCCACCACGCGGCCGAGCATGCCTTCGCCGGCCATGACGCTGGCAATGTGCTGGGTGCGCTTCACCGTCTCGCCTTCCTTGATGTCTTCAGTGGGACCGAGCAGCACCACGCCGACGTTGTCTTCCTCAAGGTTGAGCACCACGCCCATGGTACCGTTCTCGAACTCGACGAGTTCGTTCGACTGCACCTTGTCGAGGCCGTAGACGTGTGCCACGCCGTCGCTCACTTGCAGCACCTTGCCGATCTCCTCGAACTGCACTTTGTTGCTCATGTTCTGGAGCTGCATCTGCAGGATGCTCGATATTTCACTTGGTTTGATGTTTGACATAGTGTTTATTTTGTTGTTGTTTATTACTACTTTGTTATCATTAGCTTTCCAGTCTGCAGTGGATTATGTATATATAAATGCCATCAGGGGAAAATTATTCTAATACTATCTTTGTTGTATATCGAGCGTCTTTGGCATCGTTTATTATAAGCATATAAATGCCCTTGGGCATAGTCCCTAGATCAATTATATTTACATTCAGGAAAGTCTTTACCAATTGGCCAAAACTATTGTAAACCTGCACTTCAGTAACTTCTTCACCTTCAATATTGATTAATCCAGATGTAGGATTGGGATAAACTTCAAGTTCTTCTTCCCCACCAATTTCAACAACTGAAGTCGGATTACATACAAACCAAACATATTCATAAGTATCATCGCGATAGGCTGACAAATAAACGTAAGGAGCACAAACAAACCAATAAAGACATTGATTGCTATAATAGCCAATTTCATTGATGTCGATCAAAGGGTAAGTTTCAATAGGGCCAATTCGGTCAACCATTGTCCAATACCCCAAGCCTTCATCATAACCATATAAGCTGTTGAATAAGGTGTCCCTCAAAGTATATTCATTCAATACAAGTCCTCCCAACTCCACTTCTTTTTTCCCTGTCACCAATAAAGGCTTCAACGAGCAACATGCCGAATCATTTCCATAGTTTGGAACGCCATTTTCACCCCATCCAGCTGAGCGGAACGTGGTGAACACATCGCCTTCTTCGAGGTCTAAAGGGAAGAAAAGATACTCCTTGTTGTTTACGTAACGGTATACCTTGTTGTTTTCACAACGGGTGAGGAGCATTTTCCCATAATTAGGAATGGGATGTCCAAGGGAATCCACGGGCTGGATGACATCATAGACGCTATTTCCAATCAAACTGTCGCTTGTTACTCGCCACACTTCTTTAGCATAGGCATCTCCGTTGGCGTAAAGGCAATAAGTCCATTCTGCCCCAGGCATAGGCCATGTCTTGGTTTGCGCACCAGCCCTGCCTGTCACAGCCAGTAGTAGGAGTAGGAAAACCTTGCATGTTGTCGTATGTAGCTGTCTTTTCATTGTTTTGTCAGTTTATGCTTGTTTATTCGCGACAAAGATAGTGCTGTTTTCATCGAATCCAAAGTTTTTCGCATTAAAAATGCTGATATTCAACGCTCCCGAGTTGCAAATTCGGAAGGACGGTTTTTCAAATCCGCCAGAACTTCTGCTATTGCTTCAACTTATTTTTCAGCGCGTTCAGCTGTCCCGCCACGCTGGCGTCCATGCGCGTGTTCTCGATGTCGAGGATGAAGCCGCCGATGAGGCTCGGGTCGATGTGGACCTCCATCTCGGCGTCGGCATCGAAGGTCTGCTTGATGAAAGCCTTGATTTTCTCATAGCTCTCCTCAGTCAACTCGGTGGCCGTGGTCACCTGCGTGCTCAGTATGCTGTGTTTCTCGCGGTACATCTCCATGTATTTCATGGCGATGAGGAACATTTTGTCCTCGCGTTTCTGCTCGGCCACGAAGGTGATGAACTGCTTCAGCGTGTCGTGCAACGGCTCACCCACAGCCATCTCCATCAGCTTTACCTTCTCCTCTTGGGCTACGATGGGGTCGGCCAGCACCTCGTTGAACTGGGCGATGGCCAGGAGGTAGTTGTGGGCAAAACGCGTCAAGCCGTCGTAGACGGCGTTTTCGCAGCCTTGCTCTTGGGCGGTCTGGAACAGCGCCCGCGCATATCTTACCGATATCCTTCCGTTATCCATAGCTTAAGCCTGAATCTGGGTTGGGTTGTTCTTGAGCAGTTGCTCGATATAGTCGTTTTGTGCCTGCTTGTCGCTCAGCTCGCGTTGCAGCAGTTTCTCTGCGATGTCGACGGCGAGGGTGACCACCTCGTTCTTCATCTGTGCCATGGCTTCGGCTTGTTCCTTCTCCATGTGCAGGCGGGCGTCGGTAACAATCTTCTCGGCTTCCTTGCGGGCTTGCGTCTTCGCCTCTTCGATGAGCTGGGTCTTCAGGTCCTGGCTCTCTTTCATGATGCGAATCTGCTCGGCCTGTGCCGCCGCCATAGTCTCCTGCCGCTTCTGTTCGATGCCGGCAAGGGCTTTGTTGGCCTCGTCGGCAGCCAGCAGCGACTCGGAGATGTGGGCGTTGCGTTTCTCTACAGCACCCATGATCATCGGCCATCCCGCCTTAGCCAAGATGACAAAGACGATGAGGAAGGCGATGAGCATCCATATCACTAATCCACTTTCGGGAAGAAATAAATCCATGTTTGGTTTTTTTTATGATGGTAAATGAATTACGTTCTTTTTTGACGCGTGACTTCGGGACTTCGGGACCTCGTGACGTTATCTCGTCGCGCAGTCTCGTAGTCCCGTAGTCTCTTGTCTTTGATTAGCCGAGGACGGCCAAGACGCACACGACGATGGCGAACAGCGTTGCACCTTCGACGAGAGCGCCAGCGATGATCATACCGGATTGGATCTTACTGGCGGCTTCGGGCTGACGGGCCATGGCTTCCATGGCTGACTGACCGATTCTACCAATGCCGATAGCGGCACCGATCACTGCAACAGCGGCTGCGATGGCGGCCAAACCTGGCACGTACGATACAGCTTCAAGGATAGTTGATAATAACATGATGATTAAATTTAGTTTGTTAATGGATATGTTTGATTATTCGTGTTCTGGTTCGTGTTGTGCCATGCCTATGAATAGGGATGACAATATAGTGAATACGTAAGCCTGGATATAGGCCACAAGCAACTCCAATGCCGTCATGAAGATGGTCATGAAGATGGAGACGACGCTCATCACGCCACCCATGCCCGCACCATACATGCCGCCGATGATGAAGATCAGCGCCATGAGCACCATGATGACGATGTGGCCGGCCAAGATGTTGGCGAACAGACGGACCATCAAGGCGAAGGGCTTGGTGATGGTGGAGATGAGCTCGATGATAGGCATCAGCGGGAAGGCCTTCAGGAAGATGGGCACATCGGGCCAAAGGATGTCTTTCCAGTAGTGCTTGTTGCCGAACAGGTTGACGAAGAAGTAGGTCAGCAGGGCCAGCACCACGGTGATACTCAGGTTGCCCGTCACGTTGGCACCGAAGGGGAAGAAGGGGATGAGGCCGAACAGGTTGGCAAAGAAGATGAAGAAGAACACCGTCAAAAGATATGGTGCGAATTTCTTCACTTTCTTCTCGGGGATGTTGGGCCGGATGATGCCGTCGAGCACGGTGTAGGTAAGCCATTCCACGAGGCCTTGGTACTTGGTGGGCTGGGCCATCGGGTCTTTCTTGTATTTCCTCGCCGCAGGCAGGAAGAAAGCCAGCAGGAAGATGACGACGAGGAAGATGCCGAAGGCGTTTTTGGTGAACGAGATGTCGAAGGGCCGAGAGAGGCTGCCGTCGCCTTTCACCTCCACCAGCTTGCCGGGGTATTTGTCGGCACTGATGGGTGAGATGTAGAAATTGGCGCCCTTATGGTTGAAGGTCTCGCCCTCCTTCAGCTCGCAGACGTGCTTCGACGAGAAGCAGTGCCAGCTGCCACCGTCTTTGCACTTCACGATGACGGGCAGCCACACGCAGACAGGCTCGCCTTTGATTTCCGTGATGTGGAAACAATAGGAGTCGCCCGTGTGGCCGAAGATGAACGATTTGGCGTCAAACTTCTCCTTCTTTGGCTGCTGAACGCTATCCTGTGCCATACCCTGTATGGGCGCCAGTGCTAGCAGGGCGAAGATAAAGAAGAAGACGCTATGTTTCAAAACATTTCTCATGCTTTGTTTTCTTTGTTCTTGTATTTGACGTAATGGTTGTAGACGCAGGTCTCGGCCACCAGCGCGATGAGGTAGGCGGCAGCAGTGACGATGACAAAGGCCTTGCTGCTTTCCTTGACGAAGATGATGTAGAGGACGAGGATGGCCACGGTAAGCACCAGTTTGATGCCTTTGTAAACCAGCAGCCATGTCAGTTTGTTGGGGTGTTCGTCAACGTTTTTCTTCATCAGATGGCAATAGAAGGCGCCCAAGACCATGAAGAGGTTGGGTCCCGTGATCATCCAGTTGTTCCACCAAGGCTTGTCGGCGAAAAAGCATAGCAGGATGCCGTCCATGACGAGGCAGATGAGCAAGAATACAGCCAGATATTTTGTCAGTAATTTGTCTTTCATAGTTCTACGCAGATGGTCAGTTGGTTACTGTGGTTCTCGACGAAGCCGCCTTTGATGGCGATCTCCTGGTGCTCGCCTTTATCGTCGGTGAAGCTGACTTTGCCGGCTTCGAGGATGGCGACGATGGCGGCATGGTGCTCCAGCAGGGTGAAAGGCCCCATCTTGCTCGGTACCGTGATGGCCGTGGCCTCGCCGTTATACAGCGTCTCGCTCGGTGATATGATTTCGACTTTCATCTCACCTTATTATTAATTGGCGTTGGCGTTCTTCAGCATCTCTTCACCCTTGGCGATGGCATCGTCGATGGTGCCCACTAGGTTGAAGGCAGCTTCGGGGTATTGGTCAACCTCACCGTCCATGATCATGTTGAAGCCTTTGATGGTCTCCTCAATGGGAACCATCACGCCCTTGAGGCCGGTGAACTGCTCGGCCACATGGAAGGGCTGCGACAGGAAGCGCTGCACACGACGTGCGCGGTGGACGACGATCTTGTCCTCCTCCGAGAGTTCCTCCATGCCGAGGATGGCGATGATGTCCTGCAGTTCCTTGTTGCGTTGCAGCAACTGGATAACGCGTTGGGCGGTGTTGTAGTGATGCTCGCCGATGATGTTCGGGTCGAGGATGCGCGAGGTGGAGTCGAGCGGGTCGACGGCGGGGTAGATGCCCAACTCGGCAATCTTACGGCTCAACACGGTGGTGGCATCCAAGTGCGAGAAGGTGGTGGCGGGAGCAGGGTCGGTCAAGTCGTCGGCAGGCACGTAGATGGCCTGCACCGAGGTGATGGACCCGTTCTTGGTGGAGGTGATACGCTCCTGCATCTGTCCCATCTCTGTGGCTAAGGTGGGCTGGTAACCCACGGCCGAAGGCATACGACCCAACAGGGCCGATACCTCGGAGCCCGCTTGTGTGAAACGGAAGATGTTGTCGATGAAAAGCAGGATGTCGTTCTGCTCGTCGTTGGTGTCGTCGCGGAACGACTCGGCCACGGTAAGGCCCGAGAGGGCCACCGAGACACGGGCTCCGGGCGGCTCGTTCATCTGGCCGAAGACCAGCGTGGCTTGTGAGGTGGCGAGGGCCTTCTTGTCGATCTTGGAGAGGTCCCAGTCGCCTTCTTCCATAGCCTTGACGAACTCGTCGCCATATTTGATGATGCCCGACTCGATCATCTCACGGAGCAGGTCGTTACCTTCACGGGTGCGCTCGCCCACGCCGGTGAACACCGAGTAGCCGTTGTATCCTTTGGCAATGTTGTTGATAAGTTCCATGATAAGCACAGTCTTGCCTACGCCAGCACCGCCGAAGAGGCCGATCTTACCGCCTTTCAGGTAGGGCTCGAGCAGGTCGATGACCTTGATACCGGTGAAGAGCACCTCCTTCGAGGTGGCCAGGTCTTCATATTTTGGCGGTTCGCGGTGGATGGGGTATTCCGAGGCGCGGTCGAGGTCGCCGATGCCGTCGATGGCGTCGCCTGTCACGTTGAGCAGGCGGCCCTTGATCTGGTTGCCGATGGGGATGGAGATGGGCTTGCCGGAGGGTTTGACCTCCATGCCGCGCATGAGGCCGTCGGTGGAGTCCATAGCGATGGTGCGCACCGAGTCCTCACCGATATGCTGCTGGCACTCGAGCACCACGCGCTTCCCGTTGGGACGGGTCACCTCCAAGGCATCGTGGATCTTAGGTAGGTCGGCTTCGCCGCTGGCGAAGTAGACGTCGACCACGGGGCCGATAATCTGAGTGATGTGTCCTTTAATCTCTGACATATTATGGTTGTTGATTTTATTCTTTCGAGTCAAAAACAAACTGCAAATGTATCAAATATTGTTTTCCGTTCGACGGAATTCGTTAAAAAAGGGAAAAAAGTTTCTTAAAAGGCAGATGCCTTATTGGGGAGAAAGAATAAAACGGCATTGGTTGAAAAATACGTGTGTTATAATGAAAAGTTGATTGTCCCGAAAGGAGAATGGGATATCTTTGTAGCATCGAAAAGAAGCCCCCGATGAAAGTAACCGTCAAAGAAGTCACAACGAGAAAGGAACTGAAAGCCTTCGTGCATTTTCCCAACGAACTCTATAAGGACAATCCCTATTATGTTCCGCAAATCGAGTCGATGGACCGCGATACGTTAACACCCTCAAAGAACCACGCCTTCGAGGTTTGTGAGGGTAAGTATTGGCTTGCTTACGACGAGAATGGCCATATCGTGGGTCGTGTGGCGGGCATCATCAACCGCCGCTACAATGAGAAGACGGGCGAGAAGATTTGCCGCTTTGGGTGGATTGATTTCATTGACAACCAGGAAGTCTCGAAGGCCTTGATGCAGAATGTCGAACAGTATGCCCGAGAGAAAGGCATGGACGTGATGAGCGGCCCTATGGGCTTCCTTGAATTCGATGCAGCAGGCGTCCTCGTCGAAGGCTTCGACAAACTGCCTACCGCATACGGCAAATACAACGCACCTTATTATGAAGGACATCTCGTTGCCTTGGGCTACACCAAGGACACCGACTACGTGGAGTATCTCATCAAGGTGCCTGAGGTCATCCCCGACCGTTATGCCCGTATGGCCGAGCTGGTCTCCATCAAAAACGGTCTGCACCAAGCCCCTCTCATCCATCATAGCGACATAGAGCCTTACCTCGACGGTGTGTTCCGCTGCATGAATGCCGCTTACTCGAAGCTGCATGGTTACTCCGAACTGTCACAAGGACAATTAGAGGATCTCAAGAAACAATTCCTCGGTAATGTCAGCGTCGACTATGTGTCCATCGTGCTCGATGAAGACGAGCAGGTGGTCGGCTTCGGCGTGGGCTTGCCCTCGCTCTCCAAGGCCATGCAGAAGGCCAAGGGCTCGCTCTTCCCCTTCGGCTTCATCCATATCCTGAAAGCCCTGAAACAGAACGACACCCTCGACCTGCTGCTTATCGCCATCGACGACAAATACAAGAACAAGGGCGTCAACGCCATGATCTTCGACAAGTTCGCCCAAGGCATCACCAAAAACGGCATCAAATATATTGAGTCGACACGCGAACTGGAGGACAACACCAGTGTGCAAAACCTCTGGCGCTATCTCGAACACGACTTGACCAAACGCGCCAGGACGTATATCAAGCATATATAATAATGTGAGATTCCCTTCGGGAATGGCATTTTCCATTTAGGCTTCCTGCGGCGGCTTGTGACGAATACACTCTGTGGACGTCATTTGCCGCCGCGATGTAACTATATGTAATGAGCTCCATTCCCGAAGGGAATCTTTGCCTAAAATTATTTTTCCCATTTCATTTCTTTTTCTAAAAGGGATTGCTTAATTTTGTCGCCTATTTTCAAGATCAACAAACAAAAGGAAAATATATGCAAGATAAACTGCAACAATTGACCGACAGGCTCTATAACGAAGGCTTGTCGAAAGGAAAACAGGACGGTGAGGAACTCGTTCAAAAGGCACACGCCGAAGCCGACCGCATCATTGCCTACGCTAAGACTGAGGCCGACCGCATCATCGCCCAAGCCAACAAGGAGGCTGAAGAGCTGAGGACCAAGGTCGCTGCCGACGTGAAGATGGCAGCAACGCAAAGCATCGCCGTGACAAAACAGGAGATCGAGAAGATGGTGGTGACCCACACCGCCACCGAAGGCGTGAAGGCCAATATGGGCAATGCTGCCTTTGTGAAGGAGCTGATCACCAGCGTGGTGAAAGCCTTTAATCCCGCGAATGCGTCGCCCGTCGACTTGAACCTCATCCTGCCCGAAGCCTTGAAAGCCGAAGTGGAGCCTTTCGTGAAAAACGAAATCGCCAACCAATTCAAGGGCGAGGTGAAGGTGGACTACTCCAAGAAGATGAACGGTGGCTTCAAAGTTGCCCCCAAGGACGGCGGCTATGTACTCCAGTTCACCGACGACGAGTTCACCCAACTCATCGCCAACTACCTGCGTCCTGCCACCAAGAAAATTCTCTTCGGCTGATGGATAACTACGTCTATATCGTGGCCGGCTTGCCGGAACTGACCTCGGGCTTCGAGAACACAGGCTTCGACTATGCCGCCGTGAAGGAGTCCATCATGGAGTTGCTCTCCGAGAAAGACCAGAAGTTGGTGGAACTCATGGAGGAAGGCTTCAACGAGGACAGCCTCGGTGCGGAGTTTTACGACAAGGCCGCTGAGAGCAAGAACCGTTTCATCCGCGAGTATTTCGACTTCGATGGTCGCCTGCGCAACATGAAGGTGAACTACCTGGCCAAGCGCCTCGGCAAAAGAGGGGAGGACTACCAAGTGGAGCTGCCCGAGGCCGACTTTGAGGAAGGCAAGCAGATAGAGGAAATCCTCGCCGATGCCGATTTCGTGGAGCGCGAGCAGAAGATGGACGAGCTGAAGTGGGAGAAAGCCAGCGACATCGCCCGCATGGACTACTTCAACATGAACGCCATCCTCGCCTTCTTGGTCAAGGCCAAGACCGTACAGCGTTGGGCCGAACTCGACGCTTCCAAGGGCCAGGAGATGTTCCAGAAACTCGTGCAGGAGATTCGTGGCACAAGTGCGGATTTGGATTTAAGTGTGTAAATAATAGAAACAGCAACATATGAAAACAACAGGAAAAGTTACAGGAATCATTGCAAACCTCGTCACTGTGGAGGTGGACGGCCCTGTGGCACAGAATGAGATCTGCTTCATCGACCTCGACGGCGTCGAGCTGATGGCAGAGGTCATCAAGGTGAACGGGAACAAGGCGTCCGTGCAGGTGTTTGAAAGCACCCGCGGCCTGCAGATTGGCGACAAGGTGGAATTCCAAGGCTACATGCTTGAGGTGACCTTGGGACCAGGTTTGCTTTCGAGCAACTTCGACGGCCTGCAGAACAACCTCGCCACCATGGAAGGCGTGTTTCTGAAACGCGGTGAATACACCAAGGCCCTCGATGAAGAGAAACTTTGGGACTTCACGCCCATCGCCAAAGCGGGCGACCAAGTGGTTGCCGCCGACTGGCTGGGCGAAGTCAAGGAAGGCTGGCTGCCCCACAAAATCATGGTGCCGTTCAACTTCAAGGGAACATACACCGTGAAGAATGTGGTCGCCGCTGGACAATACAAAATCACCGACACCGTCGCCACGCTGACCAACGCGGAAGGTGAGGAGGTGAAGGTGACGATGATGCAGAAATGGCCTGTGAAGGTGGCCGTGGGCGGCTATGTGGAGAAACCACGTCCCTTCAAGGTGATGGAGACGGGTGTGCGTTGCATCGATACTCTGAATCCTATTGCCGAAGGCGGCACAGGCTTCATCCCCGGACCTTTCGGCTGCGGTAAAACAGTGCTGCAACACGCCCTCGCCGAGCAAGCCGATGCCGACATCATCATCATGGCGGCCTGCGGTGAGCGTGCCAACGAGGTCGTGGAGATCTTCACCGAGTTCCCCGAGCTGAAGGACAAGCACACGGGTCGCAGCCTGATGGAGCGTACCATCATCATTTGCAACACGTCGAACATGCCGGTAGCTGCCCGTGAGGCTTCGGTCTACACGGCCATGACCCTCGGCGAGTACTATCGCGCCATGGGAATGAAGGTCTTGCTGCTGGCCGACTCTACCTCGCGTTGGGCCCAGGCCTTGCGTGAGATGAGTAACCGTTTGGAGGAACTGCCAGGTCAAGACGGCTTCCCCGTCGACCTCTCTGCCATCATCTCCAACTTCTACGCTCGTGCGGGTTATGTGAAGCTGAACAACGGCGAGTCGGGTTCTATCACCTTCATTGGAACGGTGTCGCCTGCCGGCGGTAACCTGAAGGAGCCTGTCACCGAGTCGACCAAGAAAGCAGCCCGTTGCTTCTACGGCCTCTCTCAGAACCGCGCCGACAAGAAGCGTTACCCCGCTGTCGACCCCGTGGATTCCTACTCGAAATACCTCGAATACCCCGAAATCATCGAATATCTTGATAGCAAGATTGAGAAGGGTTGGGTCGACAAGGTGACGAAGACGAAATATATCATCCGTCGAGGCAAGGACGCCTACGAGCAGATCAACATCTTGGGTGACGACGGTGTGCCGATGTCGTACCACGAGCAATATTGGAAGTCGGAGCTCATCGACTTCGTTATCCTGCAGCAGGACGCTTTCGACGATATCGACGGCTCCACGCCGCTTGACCGTCAGAAGTTCATGCTCGACCTCGTGCTTGAAATCTGCGACCGCAGCTTTAAGTTCGACAACTTCGAGGAGTGCACGACCTATTTCAAGGGCTTGATCAACATCTGCCGCCAGATGAACTACTCGGAATACAAGTCGGAACAATTTGAAAAATATCTTGGACAGTTAAAGGAGGAACTGAAACATGAGTGAGAAAGCCTTTCAA